>Ga0116229_10005963_pt1 | contig 19736 bp, 13 predicted proteins | sample S1TSphgellanicum_3_FD_87313 | JGI IMG/M metagenome (GOLD analysis project Ga0116229, IMG submission 87313) | Host-associated microbial communities from peat moss isolated from Minnesota, USA - S1T2_Fc - Sphagnum magellanicum MG | ecosystem: Host-associated > Plants > Peat moss > Unclassified... | reverse complement strand
GAGAAAATGGGAGCATATTTAACATAAAGTAGACACACCCAAAACCATGTATTGTACCCTATACTAAGGTCTATACTCTACATCATCTGCCTTAGATGGAAAAATGAGTATTTTATTATGACCTATTACGTCAGCTAAAGCAATTCCTTTGGCACATGTGCCATGGATTTCCAATAGCATTATTTATCTATATATAAATTGTTCGAAAGACTGAAGTTACTTAAGATACATCACAAAATAGGTTAAAATAACTTAATTTACCAAAATAATTCAAGAACTCCAAAAATTTTAATTCCACTTGCATCAATTTTTAAAGGTAGATGTGAATCACAGCATTGACATGTGTTTCGTTAACAGTATTGTCCTTTCTCCATGTATTAATTTTAAGTGCTTTACTTCTTCTTTTACACATTCAACAATGGGCCCATGTTTACGTCGACTGAAAGTCCGACATGGTCAAACATGATGTCACTGTATGAAGGGAGATGCAAAACTGCAACATTGCGTGTCTTTGAACAACCATGTTTTTTATTGAATAATTGTGTTGTTTTTAAGTATTCGATACATATATTAATTTAATTTTTTTCATTTCTTCTTCTAGTGCACATTAAACAAATGGCCCACATTTACTTTGACCGACACTGTGAAACTGAGATGTCTAACATGATGCCGACATGAAGGCAGAATCAACGTCCCTTGTCTTGGAACAACTATGTTTCTCATTGAGCACATATCTTGTCCTTTTTCAATGTATGAAAAGTGCTTTACATTCTTCTTATTTTGCACATTTAAGAAAGGGCCCACAGTCCACCTCTGCTTAGAGGGAAAGTTTGACAAATCTAACGTCATGCCAGTGGCCACGTGAATGCAGACAAGGAATCGGAATGTTGTGTAATGTTACGTGTGTTTGAGCGTGTGTCTGGTCCGGGTATTGACGTTAAATTAAAAGATAAAAGAAAGATAAAAGATAAAAGAAAGAGCGACCATGTCTTTCATTGAGTAATTCTCAACTGCTCTTTTTCTGTGCATTAACTTCTTCTTGTGCACACTGACCAAAGGGCCCACAGAATCGTAGTTGAGTAACCCATGCTTAATATTGGGTAATTGATGGTTTCCTCTTTTTGGGTCGTGCCTTTCAAGCTAGTTTCAAATTATTACTTGTATTCTTATTTTAAGTGTGCTTGGACCGTTGGACGTCATCTATTTCTCACCATAATGTCACTATAAGGTCCAAGTAACTTAACGAATTTTAAGGTGTCATTGGGTGTCATCTATTTCTCATCATAAGGTCCAACCCACTTTAAAACTTTTTTGTGGGCTTGGATGTCATCTATTTCTTACTGGATGGTCACCACCGACCATCAGTGTTTTCTTTTTGGGCGAATTTTCAAATTGTGGCAACAGAAATTGATTCCAGTACGAATTCTACTAAGGGTTTCTTTTTAAATATTTTGAAAAGTCGCCATTTTTTGAGGGAAAAAAATTAGAAATTAATAGTTTAGACAATGATTTCAAGTAACTCGCCAGACCTACGCAGGATTCCAAAAAACATATGCTGTCCTATCTCTAGCCAAATTTCGCTCATTCCACTTGCAGATGATTGCACCTACTTGACAAAATTCCACAAAAAGCCCTGGTCACCATAAGGAACAGGCTACTTAGTACCCTCTTAAAATATCCTTGGACCACTGGACGTCACCTATTTCTCATCGTAGGGTCATCACACGGTCCAAGCTACTTCACACTTTTTTTTAAGTGTGCGTGGATGTCATCTATTTCGCACCACAATGTCACCAATGACAATAAGGTCCAAGCTACTTCACAAAATTTTCAAGTGCGCTCTGACAATCATCTATTTTTCACTGTGTGCTCGCCAAGATCATAAGGTCCACACTTTTTTAAGGTGCGCTTCGACTTCATCTATTTCTCACCATAAGGTGGTTGACAATAGGGTCCAAGCTACTGATCACTTTTCCAGGTCTTTTTGGAAGTCATCTATTTCCCACCATAAAGCCTAAATGTGGGGCCACACTTGTAGGTAGCTAGTTTTTCAATTTTCCCCTAACTGCCCCTAACGGGTATTTGTTTTCTTTTGGTAATAGTTGGGTCTGAGCATTTGAAAATAAAAATTTCAAAGAATCACCCAGTAAATTTTTTTAATTTAAAAAATATATAAAGAGCCGCCTGGGTCTGGGTTTTACAAAGAGGGGCAGTTATGAAGTGGGGGCAGGGGTTAGAGGCGGTGATTAGTCGGATATTTGACAGAAACCTGGACAAGTACACTCCACTTCTTTTATCAGGATTTTTGGAAGACACCTTCAAGAGGCATGTCGAGTCTTTAATCTTTAATTTTTTTAAACTCAGAGTAAGGCAAGAGTTTTTTTTGGAAGTTGCAATATGGAGCACAACTACAAGTTTTGAAGGTAGAATGCAAAACAAAATCTCAAAAAGGATTTTCATGGTTGCCATTGAAATCAAAAAACTAAAATCTAACTATTGGTTAACCCCATAAAAAACTCCAAAAACAGATGGCAACAATTTTATTTTCAAATTGCAAAAGGTCGCACAATACAAGTTTTAAAGATAAAGTGCAAAACAAAATCTCAAAGAGGATTGTCATGGTTTCCGTTGAAGTTAAAATCCTAAAATCCAACAATTGATTAACTTAAAAAAAACTCCAAAAAATGTGAATCAAAATGTGAAGGTTAAATTTATGTCATGTTTGATGCTTATAAGTCATAGGCAAGTTTTCTAAACCTTTCCATTCCATCTTCCATTTAACCCTTGACTTCACACACACACATTTTAGCTTGGATAAGTAAAAAACAAAAACACACATCAAACTCACACAATTACATTGAAACTAATTGAAGACACAAACACACTAAAAAAATAAGGACTACAAACATAAAAACACGAAACAAATATAATGAAAACATGAAGACACAAAACACACATACTAAAAACATAAGCATTGAAGACAACGACAAAAGAGATAACTGAGATTAAAACATTGAAGACATAATGACATTGAAAACATAACTAAGACACTAAAGATAGAAGATAGGATGGATTTAAGACATAAGACATAAGACCCCTAGAAGACACCAAGACAAAAAAGATTATTGGCAAATGGCCCAATGGACTTAGGATAAAAGACCTTCAAAAGACACAAAGACAAAAGAAACTATTAATAAAAGGCCCAATGGACTTAGGACAAAAGAAAATGTTGGTAGAAAGTCCAATGGACCTAGGACAAAAGACCCCTAGAAGACATAAAGACAAATGAGACTATTGGCAAAAGGCTTGATGGACTTAAGATAGAAGACAAAAAATCCCAAAAGACAAAAAAACAAAAGAAACTATTAGCAAAAGACATTTAGGACTTAGGATAATCCACACAAAAACACTTCAGACTAAGGATAAAAAACACAAAGACACGTAAGATTGGAGACAAAAGGGACTTAGGACTTTAGTGAAGACACAAAAACACTTAAAACTTAGGTTTGAAAATAAAGACAAAAGAAACAATGATAGAAGCTGCTTAGGACTTAGGGTTCCACTACCATTAAAAAAGAAAAGACAATTACAAGGTGTTCACAAAATGGAATGGAATCATAAAACAACTACCAAAATTTAACACCTAACAAATGTTTCCATTCATCATTTTCAACCTAGCACAAGACACGAACAAGCCACTTCCACATAGGAAACATGTGGAATTAAGGAGCACAATGCAAATCCAAGGAATTTCCATTATCGACTTGGTCTTCAAAATCAACTTCCAATTTTACCATCAAATTAAATTCTGCCTCACATGCAGATGTAACACCAATGTGTTTCAAACAACCAATATGTGAATCAAATGGCCAGTTTTTATGGACAAATGTTAACTTGTCCATATTCTTCATTTGAAGATGACATTTCCAAAGCGCAATCAAAATGCCAACAATAGAAAAAAATGCACTTTGTCTCTATTTAACTGGATGGGATGCCACGTATGTGTCTTGCTAATATAGCAATAGGTGGAAACTTGTTTTGTTTTTTACGCCACCAACATAAGGGGCACCTGCAACCTTCAACATCAACTGGATACTAACAAAATTCAATAAGTTCTCTCAACACGAAATCCCTATAAGTGTTTACATTTGTTGAAGTGAAAGATCTTCAACATTGCCTTGAGATTATAATCTTCAATTTTTTCAACACTAGCAGGCATCAACAACTTGGTTGTTTCTATCAATAAAGGTGACAAAAGCTGCTAATCATATTTAGCAACAATAATAGTAGCATTTTCATGACCTAAAAAAATAGTAATCAACTCATGTGCTTTTAAACCTTGGATCAAAATTAGAGCTAGCATGTTATGGCCCCTTTTCCTGTCATATGCATGCAAAAAGGAAATAAAATGTAGAAGAACCTCTAGAATCTTCCCTTTCATGCAAACCACGAATTCTTTTAATTCATGATCAAAAAAATCCTCTTCCACAAGGCTATCAAGAATAGGTTGGAATTTGAATTCTTCCCAAATATCCTAACACCTGGATGTAACAAACTACAAGGCATCTCAAAGCAACCAATGTCCCCGATTCTAGTTCAAAACACAACCACTGATAATCAAAGACAAGACTTTCACCATAACTTCACATATAGCCCATATTCTTGGAGACGATACACAAGATTATAATGCCATAGATTGTGTGCTATAGCATTGTGTAATGGCACTTCGGAAAGTTAGGGCATCTTGGAAGAATAAAACTCGGCTTGCAAATTTGTCATCAATAATAAAAACAAAAAAAGCACAATCATGCACTTGAAAGACACGACCATAAAAACAGTTAAAAAGCATAAATAAAAAGACTTACCCTATTTTCACAGGTGTGTTCAACTTTTAAAGTGTAACCTTAACTAAATACAAGCCTTGTCCCATGTTTGCCTAACTTTGCTTGACATTTTGGGCTAGGTAATGCATTTTTACAAAGAAAATTTCTCCACCTTTATGGATGCCAAAAGTAGACCAATAAACATTTTTTTATCTACAATAGCTTACTAGCATACCTTTGACAGTGCATGTTTGAAACAAGTGTCATTAAATGGTTCTAACAAGCCCAAATTATTCCATGATGCAATAAAAGTTAGGGCACTTGCACATGTATGCAAGTTGGACCCTTCATCTTTAAGAAATGCAAGAATTTTCTAGGTTAAGGGAAACTTATCTCGCAATTCTTGTAATTTAGGAGCCATTGTAACACCACTCGTGTCTGAAACTTCAAACAACCCAATGGTGACATGTTTTATCTCCCAATCACTTGAAATAAAATTCACCACAACAACAAAAACATCCCTTGTTCCTTTCGACATCCATACGTTAAAAGTTCAAGTGGTTGATATATAATGAGTTAATGCTAGTTGCACATAAGTGGTCATAGTTTTTTCAACCAAACCCGACATAATTTCTTAAGCAAAACTATTCCTAGGTGGGAACAAAAGTTGAAGACATAGCCTATGGGTATTTCCATGCTACAGTGTAGACAAAAAGTACTCACAATTTGACGTTTTTCACTACAACTTATTCTAAACATGTCTCTATAAATATTTGGAGAAGGTTTTTTTTATGAAAATGTGCAATTAAAGGTGGATAACATCCTACATTGTCATAATGTTATGAGATTGGTGCACATATCAACAATTCAATTGTCAATTGGAGTACATTTTAAATTTGCAATAGTGTGTCACAAACATTGAAATGTAAGAAAAAGACTATGAAATATTAGTTTTAATGGGAGTTGTTTATGAAACTCTGCACATACAAAGAGACCATCATACTGAATAATCTTCCACAAAAAAAATTCAATTTGTCATAAAGTCAAAAAGTTGAAATTAAATGGTACAAAATACTCAGTGGTACATTATGTTATTGTAATGTTGATGATTATGATATTTGTAAGTTGTAAAATGTTGTTCCATTAAAGATGTAATTGATTTGAGTCTTGTTTTTATCATTCTACAAAAATAAAGTGGAAATTTAAAATTAATGTAATGGTATTTTGTTGTTAAATAAGGTGTTTTAAATAATATTTATAAAATTATCGGTGTACACTTACATAAAAACACAATTATGAATCAATTTCATATTCATGGTTTACATAATTGGTCTTATTTTTCAAGCCCAAGTCAATTTAATGCGTGAAATTTTATGTGTCATTACTTTGATATTATATGTACTTCTAGTTTTGACACAAAATGTGTACACCATACCATGGAAACACCCCTATACACCAACCTCTAGAACCAAATTGATTCAACAATCTCCATAGGCACCAACCCTTTAATCACAAACAATATCAGATCTTCCCAGAAAAACTTGAATTGCATCATCTTTCTTGAACTTACTAGTAGAAAAAAAACCAAAAATTGCAAATGGAGATACATGCGCACCCTCTTTTTAGTCACATGATCAAGTGGAAATCTTGGGGCAAGGTTTGTTGGGTCTTCCAACAATTTTTGTAACAAAGTAAAATGGTCAAATTCAACATGTTTTTTCATGGTTATTATGCCATTACATTTATGGTATGCAATGAGGCCCTTCCTACATCTTGTGTGCATGGCCAAGAATTCCGGAGGAACTAATTCACTATGGCAAATAATGCATCTCATAATTTGGTTTTTAGAAAGGTTGACAAATTGATTATCATTCATCTTGAAAAATGCCCATGTGATTGAATTGTGATAGTGCGGCTTCCAAGCCACTCTTTGTTTCCACAAGATTTCCAAGTGTGTTTCAACATGTTATTCATCAACACCATCACCATCACCATCATGAGCTGGAATCTCCATTTCAAACCCAATTTCATGCAAAGGTTACACATTGCCAACACTCTAATTGCTATCATATCCTGTAGATGTTGGAAGAATTTCATCAGTGGAACATTGTAGAAGAAGCCATCAAAACAACAAAACCTAGCATTATAGTAACAAAAGTAGCAAACCCTTAACATCGTAGTAACAAAAACAAAACGACAACAAGAATGGGATAGGATACATGTTTAGGGTTTAAAGGATATGGAAAGGGATCGCAGCTCCACAATGACAACAAAATCGAAAATGCCACCCAATGTGCAACTTCATGCCTTAGCCATAATGATTATAGCTTAAAGTGATGAGGCAACAGGCAAGGGCACAAAGAAGAAGATGATGAAAACACAGTAGATGACATGATTTGAAGAAGGAAATGATAGTACAATATCAAACAACACAATTAGATCGACAGTAGTAGCAACAAGTGTGCAAATGTGAAAAATCAAAGTAGAATATGCCACCCATGCAGCTTCACACCTCAACCATGATGGTTCTAACTTAAGGTAATGAGGCAACATGCAAGGACACAAAAAAAAGATGACAAAAACGCACTCGACAACGCAATTAGTGAAAGGAGATGATAATATGAGACTAAACAACACAATAAAATCAATAGCAGTAACAAGTGTGTGAATGTGAGAATTCATCAAACATCACAAGGTGAAACCATCAACTAGAGAGCAGAAAGCATAACAAAAAGGAGAATAGAAAGAATTTACCTTTGTCCAACTCACTGACACTTAAGTGTTGATGCTACTCCATGCTTCAATTCACCTCTAGGAGCTCCTAGGCATATTCATGAACATAAATGTGCAAGTTGGCAGCGCGATGTGAATGTTGCAAACATCAAAAAACAAAAAAATGGCAACTGTAGGGAAATCTAAACATCATGAAATGATGCAAGTTATAAGGACTCATCATGCAAACGACACACAAACATACCATAACCTTAACCCTAACTATAGCTTCCTCCAAATATGAAAAGGATATGGAGTTGGGTTTTTGAGAGACACCTTCTACTTGTAATCTCCTTAAGTAGGGTTTGGTTATGGATACTTAAAAAATTTAAATCACTAGTAATGATGGGGGGCGGGTGTTAACTTCTTTAAAATGTCAGGTAGGAGGGGGGTTTGGGTTTTTGAAAAAGTATGACCAATGGGTATATATGCATAGATTTAATCTAATATTCGGTTAATATTCGGTAAGAAAAAAATACCCAGCCCACACTAGTTATTACACTAGAATTAACTACCACCAACTTTTTATCTCCCTCTTAATTTTTTGTCTCTTCCTTGTCCACACCTACAATTCTAGGCTAGGAGATAACTTACTTTTGTTGAATTGAATTGCTACAAAGTTGCAGTCACACTCCATCTCATGATGTTGTGTACCTTCATGTTTTTTTCCATCAAGATCACAGTTGCTTTCCATTCTCCTTCTCCATGCCTTGTTAGGCTTCTTCTTTTCCAAACTCTAGAATATAGCCTACTTCATCTCCAATGCATAATGGACAAATGAACATAATACAATTTTTTCTATATATTTTTTATTGTAATGTAATTCTTGGTGTTGCGTTTTGTTTGATGCATGAATTTATTTGATAAATGCAATTTAATGAAGATGGATTACTTACTTGGATTCTTGTTATTATATTATGGATCCATGTTCTTGTTTGTTGTTGTTGTTGTGACACAAGACTACAACTATTGGTGAGAGTGTGATGAATTTGAATGTGAATTATTGCGATGAAAAATATCACTCCCATTTTCTTTTGTTGTTGCAAATGACATTGCTCCCATTTATTACAAGGGAGAGCTAATGTCTACATTGCTACAAGCCCAAGAGAGTGACAAAATATGGGTGGCACAAATGAAGGTGGTAGGTAGGAGTGTTCACAAAGGTCCAAGTGCATGTGCTAAAGTTATCTATGAATTATTTGGAGGTTATTCTAGAGTTAACTACCTCTAGTGTTTTTTCCAAAAAAATTCAGATTTTGTAGATTCAAAGGTAGGGAGAAAATTAGTTAACTATGAGTTACTTTTCCTTTCCACGTAAACATCCACATAGGATTTAGAGGTACCTAACTCTATATGTGTGGCCCCACCTTAAATAGATATTTTCATACTTGCATGAAGGCCTTTCAAAATAAAACCCATCTAGTACTTTGTATAAGGGTTGCCAGGAGGGATGTCCATGTGTTCAAAGTTGTTAACAATGTCTAGGCAAGAAATTTCTATCAATTGGTTATGAGCTACCAACTTGGAAACCATTCAAGTACAGTGGTAAATGTCTCAATTGGCACCTATTGGAGGTACTTGGAGTTATGACTTTTGGAACAATTGATTTCCTTTTTTCTAAAATGTGAATCAGCTTTTTGGGCAGATGACTTAGTAAACATGTAATCAATTGTCAAATCTCCCCATACATTGGTTGTTACATCCTTACATCCCTCTTGTAGCCCTACCAACAATATTAATTTTTTACACTTTTATCAATTTTACTTTTTTTGGTTTGGACTTTTTTTTTCTAATGTTCTTTTGTGTTTTCTGAACATTACTTGACATTTTTTTTATGTTGCTTGATTTTTTTTAGTGTTGCCCAATGCCCTTTAATAATTTTCTAGGATTGCTCAGCAAATTCTCAACATTGTTTAATGTTTTTTTTATAGCCTTTTATACCGCATCATTTTTTCAAAGCTTTCATCATCCTTTAGTGTTTTCTTGGGGTGCAAACAAGATCAAATGAGCCAATGACATTACTTTAAGAAAGGACTAAATGTCCTTTTGCCCAAAAATAACTTTTCCATACAAATGAATTTTTGAACTTTTTTTTTTTACATTGTAAATTTAATTTTTGTAGATTATAATAATTTTTTTGAATAAATTATTTAATAAACTTCAAAATCATCTTTTCATTTGCGGCATTTGAATACATTTTGCAAAAGAAAATGTCTGTTAAAAGTTGAATTTCCTAAACAATTTCATGCCAAACATGATAAACTTAAACTTTTTCATCTCTATTCATAAAATGTTGATGTAGTTTGGTGGTTAAGACCTTAGTGTGTATCCATGAAATCTTGGGTTCAATGTTTGATGGATCCATGCTTAAATGTATTTTGTACAAATGTAATTTACTAAATATATACATCATGTTGAATATGTAAACATGTACATCATGCTTAAATGGTGTCAAAATAATTTGTCGAAAAATGAGGGAAAAAAAAACTTTAAATTTTTTCACTGCATGTAAATTTGTCACAGCATGTCATGACAAAAATGTAATTTATGACTCCACGATCCCAAAAAAAAAGGTTATATGATGCGTGGCATGTTATTCCATGTCATATTAACTTGGGACCTTGTATATCCATGTCATAATTTTTTAATTAAAAATTATCTGCTGTAACATATAACTATCCATAACAACTAAAAAACATTTCATTAAAAATGTCCTAATCAACTAGTTCTTTTTTACCAAAACCATACAAGTTGCATATTAATCAATTTGTTCCTATTGCATTAAAAACCTAATGAATTTGGGTAGTGGAAAAAGACAAGTTTTCTTTTGTGTTTGACCATTTTTCTGGCTTTTTAACAACACTAATATCTATTCGCATGGATGACGACCATGAGATTTGAAGAAAACATTGTGCATAATAGTAAAACGATATATGACAATGATGATCTAGGTCCCAAAAAAAAAGAGCAAACTCAATTTCTAGGAAAAAAAAAAGAACTTGTGCACAAATTGTAGATTAACTCTTGGATCCCTAATAGTCTCGAACTCCAACAATCAATATTAAAAACCACTGATGGTCAATTCCCTTTTTTGTGGTTCCAAATTGTTTTGAGGTTTTTCAAAAAGTCAAATGCCAATGTATTAATGTTGGAAAGAAAAAACATTTGCATCTTTACCAACGAAATTCATTACTACATTAAAGTTTTATAATAGGCAGAACAAGAACAACAAGCTTAATGAAATCTGAAATATAAATTCTTGTGACAAGAAGGGGTTTATAAAAAGTTGCAAGGTTTAGAGGGCATTAAAAGTCAAACCCAAATTTGTCAATTTTTTTAGCATCATTTTGAACCTATCAATAATAAAGAATTAAAAAAGTTTGTCCTTGCTATTATAACCATATTTCCATATAACAATTGTGTACATAAGTATGTATTGGTACATTTTTTTGACTTGCAATTCAACTTGTTTTCACACATAAATTTGATGAAATGTAGTGTATTTTAAGTTTAAAAGCATTTTCAACCTATTGGAACAAAAACATTGAACTTCACAAAACATGCATACATGGGTGAACATGGAACATAATCTTGAATGTATGCCTGTTGTTGACCACGCACATTAATGGCCTTGATTACCCATCTAAGTGAATCACTTGCATATTTGAGGTGATAGACGAGGCTTTGCAATTGCAACTAGAGGTTCAACTTTTGGACAAATTGCTCCAAAGGTCTCCATCATGTTCATGTCTTCAAGTTTAACATTTGGTTGTGGAGACCAATCAATTGCATGAAGAATTGTTGCAAGACCATATTGCACATGTGTTGTGCAAGATCCAAACCAAGGCATTGTTGATGACCTGATCCAAATGGTAGTAGATTATAACTTGACCCTCCAACTTTGATATCGAAATTGGAAAATTGATCAAGATCAAACTCTAAAGGTTTTTTCCATACTTTCAAGTCAAAACCAATAGCCCATATATTCACTATCACAGTTGGTTTGGAGGAATTTTTTAGTTCAAAATTTGAACATCTTTAGTATTAAGGTGAAGGAGTCCTAGTGGAAGTGCAAGGTGTAAACAAAAGTTTTCTTTGGTGATGGCATGTAAGTAAGGTAAATTGGGAAGATTTGACATAAGCACTAGCCTTGTCCTACCCATGACTGTATCAAGTTCTTCTTATGCCCTCTTCATAATTTTACGATGGCAAATGAGTTTTGTTAATGCCCACTCCATGGTGATTGCAAATGAATCTGTTCCTCCTCCAATCATATCCTATAACGAAAAACACAAACAATGCATGAACCAAAAAATATATACACAATAAAATGTTGATGAAGATATTAGGAATGTAAAACACACATCTTGCAAAAATATATTGATTATAATGGTATGTACGTACCATCAAAACTCCCATTATTGATCTTTCATCAAGTTTTCCATCATAACTCAACAAAGTTTCAACAAAATTTGTCACACTGGAGTTAGTGACAATTTTTTTTTTGTTTTTATACTCATTTAGTTTTCTGGAAAGACTATTTTTTGCGCAATTTTTAGACCCTGATTAAGTCTAAGCATGTAATATTTGGAATATTTAGAAATAATTTTGGGTTTTCACCATGTCACTAACTACCAACCAGGGTGCTGGTTAGTTGGAGGCGTTCGCTAATTGACCAAATTGTGGTCAATAGTTGACACTTCCACCATTTTTCCAATTGGGAGGACCCAACAATCAAGATTACTAACTAACAAATTTCCTGCTCATTTAGTGATGTCATGACTATGTCAGTTCTCAGTCCCATCATCCATGTCTTCAAAAATTTGTTGGAAGTAACATAAGCTTGTAAGTATCGTTGTTTAAACAACCAAAAATGCAAGGTCAAAATGGTCAATGTTTCGCGATGTTGTGAATCCATATGTGGATTCTTAGCTCTTGTGACTATAGTCATTTAGTGATGCCATGACTATGTCATTTCTTAGCCCCCTTCCCCCACCCCCATGGGTTGAAAAATTTGTTGGAAGTGACACAAGCAACAAAAGTTTTAAAGGCCAAATTGGTCAATCTACAATACCTAGTTGGTTAGTGAAGTTATGACTATGCCACTTCTTAGTACCCCTACCCATGTGTTTTTTTTTTTTGGGAAATGGCACAAGGTAGTTGTATTGGCTAAACAATAGAAAAAACCTTAAGGTTAAAATGCTCAATTTGTACTATATATATATAAAAGAAAGTTGGGGTTATGGGGGGCTTGAAAGGGGAGGGGGAATAAGGTGGGTTTGCTATTTGGCGTGCACAAATTTGGGGTTTAGGGGTGTGGTTGGGGAGGTTCACGTTTGGGTTCATGGATAGGAATGCACATTCTCACATGGAAACCTAGGTTCCCATGTGAAAACCCCATGTTTCTTTATGAAAATGCAAGTTCCCATGTTAAGGAACATTGATCATTCTCCATGGGAATCACATGTTTTTCATGGGAATGCATGACCCATATTGGGGAACATCGAACATTTTCACATGGGAACCTTGTGTGTCTTCATGGAACATGCATTCCCATATTGAGGACCATTGAATGTTCCCACATTGGTATGTCATGTCCCTTCATTGGAATGCATGTTCCCTTATTGGGGAGCATTAAACATTCCCACATTGGAACCCCATGTCCCCTCACAAGAATGTGCATTCCCCATATTGGGGAAAACCAACCATTCCTACATGGGAAACCCATGTCCTTTCATGAAAATATGCATTCCCATGTTGGGGAATATTGAACAATTCCACATGGGAATCACATGTTCTTTCATGGGAATGTGTGTTCCTATATTGAAAAACACTAAGAATACGTGGCATTGGGAATGCACATTCCTACGTGGGAAAATTAAATGTTCTTCAAGAACATGTCCCTTCATGGGTTCCATGTTGGGAAGATTGAGTGTTTTCTCTCTGTTACCCCATGTTCCATTGATGGGGAACACTAAGCTTTCCCATTGGGAATGTGCTATCCCACATGGGAACATGTGTTTTGTTATTCCACACAAGAATGTGCATTCTTACATGTTTCCAAACATGGGGTATATGTGTTTCCATATTTGCCTTGGGAATTTTGGGCCAGAGGTGCCTATTAATGTTGGCCAGTTACCACATTATAAGGTAAAGTTCAAGATACTAATAAGGCATATCCTATAAAAATTTCCAACAAACATATATGCGTTGAAAATTTTCAGCAATTTATTTGTAACAGCGGATATAATTTTTTGGTTGTTAAAATTCAAATTAATGACATATCTGTATAAAAAATATGTATATTCAAAATCCATTATTTTCTCTTTCACATTTTCTCAAAACCAAAACAATCATATTGATAACCCAACATTTAAATGCTTAGACATAAACCTCAAATGTTTAGGCACTCAAACCTTAAATGCTTAGACCTCAAATGTTCAAAACTTAATGTTCAAACCTCACACCTTAGATACTCAAACTTTAAATGTTCAAATACTTCAACTAGATCTTCAATCATTAAAACCATATGGCATGAAGTGTTATTGCACCCACTTTAGGTTCAAATATATGGATATTATTGGTATTATATGAAAAGAAGTCATATTTTACATGGTACTTCGAAAGTATAGGACCCTTTTATAAACCATATGTCGCGACCCTAGCTTTGGGCTCACGACCAAGGCAAAAGCCTTGCAAGGGTGTGGGCCAAGATTAATTTTGGGAGTCGCATTCTCATGCCTTGGGAGTGAAAAAGAATGTGAGGGAAAGAACCTTCACATTCCCAAGTGAACTCCCATGTTGGGAGTTGGAATCCCGGTGGACTCTTGAATGTTCAGAAAGTGATTGCAAGGGTCAAAACCCAATGGCTCGAGAAGTTCTTTATATCATTGGAAAGCTATTGACACATAAATGTTTAAAATGGGCTTGCATCACCCATTTGGACATCTGAAACACAAGTTATGGCCAAAAGAAAGGTCAGGAGTCAAATTGGTAGTTTGATTTTCGACCACTAAAAGTCGGAAATCGACCCAATTTCCTTGTGTTTAGGTGGCGTGCAATATAATTTTGGAAAGCTCTTGACAAGGGCTACAACTTTGATTCAGACCTCATTTCCATCAAAGGTCTGCACACAAAGTTATGAGGTCCCAAAGTTGCGGGAGTCCCAACTTTGGCAATTTCGAAACTCCCACTTGGGAGTCCTGGGACAAAAAACCATTTGGATGTGGGCCTTGTGGAGAGGCACATATTATATTAAAAGGGGGAAGGTGGTGGCTTCCCCCAAGTCCGGGCTGTGGTGAGTTTTGTGAGTCCGAGTTTGCCCGTGGCTCGTCCTAGCACCAAAAATGTTCCAACTATGCACTAATCACCATGTGTTGGTTTTCTGTGAGTCCGTGTGAGTAGTTGATGCTTGTCATTCTTCCTAGTCCCATCTCGAAACTCTAACACGCCCCTCTACGCCCTAAAGTGCTGCAAGCAATGGAGCGTGCCCTAACTCCTTACTCTTCCGCTGTTTTCAGTTTGGATTCACATTTAAGTCCATTAAGGAGCTTAAGGGTGTGTCAATATGATTATAATTCTTAAAGGATTAATTTCAAACTCAAAAATATATAGGGCATTAAAATACATCATATTAAATACATTAGGAATTTATTCCCCCCCCCCCCATTCACATAAAAATCAAGGTATTTCAAACTATGTGGACAAAAAATGTAAAATTTCAACACATTTTTATCATCCTAAGGGTTCATCAATACATGTAATTAGGCCAATAAAGAAGTCAAAAGCATATTGTGTATACAAATCATATTATTATATTTTCATTAAAAAATGGTTGTATTATAACAATTATATACATGTAAAAGGTTTTTCCTCTATGGGACAATATTTGGTGCTTACCAAAAAACTAATTATATTCATATGCATGAAAATATTTCAACATTTTTGTGATGTGCTTATTCCATATTACAAGATTGCCACTTTAAATTTTTATTATCATATGCTTAACATTGCTTTATATGGTATTTTATTCCAAAAATTGTTAGGTGATAGTATATTCTGTCCTTTCAAGCAAATTGTGACCTAAATATAGGTGAAAAGATCATTTTGACTTCTACTACAATTCATGCCTTGGAGGTATTGATGACATCTATAATGACTTTTGATGAAACATTTAATCGACATAGGACTACAATGCCAACAAATATTCAAATTCTAAACCACACTACTACAAAAGTGAAATACAGTTCATTAACCTAAATCACTATGGGACCTTAAAATTGAAATAATTTCATTGTATTTTAATGATTTCACCCTAGTTAAAGTTATTTCATTATAATATCACAATATAAACATTGTGTTTCACTATTAATTGACATAATTCAGTATTATAATTTATTTGTTTAATTTTATGTTATTTTAAATACCTTATAATGTTACTTTATGATATACCTTATATTATTTTAAGTTACTTTAATTATTTTAATTTATACCTTACATTATCATAAATTATTATAGGTTATTATAAATTATTATATTTTAAAATATTTACATTATTTAACCTTAAGGTATCTTAGCTCGCTTATTATAGGCTTTTAAATTATTATAAATTAAATTATTCAACTAACCTTAAATTATACTTTAGGTTATTCAAGGTCATTCTACTTTATGTTATTCTAAATTATTTTATCCTAAGTATAATAACTTAAAAAAATCTAAAATAAACTATAATGATTTAGGATAAAATAACTTTAAATAGCCAATAATAGCCTATGAAAAATAATTTAGAGTAACCTACAATTAAAACCAACAATAATTTATAATACAATAAACACTAATAATCATAATATAACTTAGAATGACAATAATAGAATAGCCACCAATAGCCATATATTATGATTTTTTAGAAGTGCCAAAAATAATTTAAGGTGAAATAATTTATAATACCCAAAAATAACATAAAATAATCAAATGTAATTAAAAATAACCATAAATAATTGTAAATAATGTATGAAATATTTTAGATTACTGAAAAGTAGCCTTGTAGTAGTTGAAAATAATCTAACATGGGTAGTATTATTATATTAGTAAGAATCTTATCCATTTATTAAATTTTTGTTTTTTTTCAAAAGAATGGTTATTGAAATGTTATTGAATAGAGATATTCAAAAAAAAATATTTAAATGATTTTACACTTTTAAAAAAAAATGTAATTATGTACATTATTGAAATTTTAAAGAAAGTAAATTCAAATAATTTCATTTAGACAAATTTGAATAAGATATGAATTTTCAAAGTTTATGTTTTTGTAATGTTTAAAATGAAGTATTTGATAAATATCATGTATTATCACAAGAAGTGGGGTGGCTTGACAATAAGGGTGTTTGTTTCCTTTGTAAAGGTCAAAGGATCAAACTTTATAAGTGGTGTGTGTGTGTGGTCAATCATGGTAAGTTGATTAAATATTTTCCTATTGAGTTCCTTAGAGTAGGTGCCTAAATTGATTATGTACCTAGGTTAAATTTTTGACCTATCCTAGGGAGTGACATGTGTTAATAATTCATAAGTTGAAAATCATGAAATTATCAAAATATTATATATTAAATAATTAAAATTTCATTGATTTCCATGTTATTTAGTTAAATAATTAGCACGTGAATGGTTTGGTAAATTTGTATTTGACTTAAGAATAACCTTGTTTCACTAGGTATTAGTGCACCAATTCATTATCTATAACAATTAGTCCTTGTTCATTAAAGGGTTCACTAGTTTCACTATGGTAAAAATGTCCAAATTCATTCAAAATTTAGTGTAATCTAGAATGAACAAAGATGCATTTTGGTGTAGTGCCAATGTTGTACTTGTCAAAAAAACTATCAATTAACTACTTACAAAAAAACAAAGTTAACTTAAACCTTTGACTTAAAATTTCAAGGACAAAATGTAGTTTTCAAAAAGGGATAATGGTACCCAAATTTTGTGCATGTAACTTAACATGTTACTAGATTTAGCAAGTTATTATATGCAATAGGTTATTTAACCTAACTTGTGACCTAACCTAACTTGTGATAGAATTTAATTGCTTATAAAACTTGACAAGTAACATTACACTAGGTTAGTAGACAAGTTGACAAGTATTATATCTTAAAGGATTTTGCCCCCTAGGTAATAGATTTATTTTTATATAAAGATTTTTGAATCTACAACAAAAGGTGTCCCTACACACGAAATGATTTCATTAGATTTTGAGTGAATTCATTGATCTAATGAATAGGGACTAGTGGATTGCACTCACATTGTGTAATAACTCGAAAAATGATATTTTGGCTTGTGTTGGAAATTGAGTAGTCATAAAGTTATAATATCTTGAAGGATTTTGATTTCTTTTAGAAGATTTTTTGAAGATTATATTTTCAAGTGTTGAAATATTTGAGTTTTCATAATTCTTCTTTTGCCTTAAGATACTTTTTAATGCAAATGGCAAGGCCACAGTGTGACACATCCCTTGTTGTAGCATGGGAAGATCGCCATATATGGCACTGCCATGTCATAGATGAATGGAAAATACTGAGCAAAAGTCGTCAATACGTGGCACCAGGGTTGGAGCTTTAGTATGCTGCTTTCGTTGGCCGTGGCTGATCAGTTGTGGGAAATGATCAGTAGGTTCGGTGGGTGTGGCTGATCAGTGTTTGAGCTGATCGGTACTGTTCATGAGCGAACAGTGATTGTGGCTGATCAGTCGGTGGAACTAATCGGTAATAGGCTGCATGGTTATGACATTGTGGCATAATGAAAAAGGAACATCCAGGCTGGATAGGAACATTGGCATGGTCATCATGTTGCACGTTGCCTATGTGTACAAGCACGTAGCATTACCATGTTGCACTCTGAATACGAAGCTGTGAACGACGATAATTCCTGGACCTTGGATTAAGGTTGGTGAAGCATAATCAAGTAATTCACCGATTGCCCATGGAAACATCGGGGTTGGTGAAGGCTCCCATGAATGTGCCATACAGCACCATAGTAACTGATTGTTGATAACCAGCTCAGGTCCGCCTACCGATATTGTATATAGTGCTCGGATAGGTATCCGGAACGAAAACTGCCTTAAGATGAAAAATAAATTTGAACAAGTTGATTCTGAGATTCAGTTTACATTCTGAGCAGCAAGGTCACTGTCATGAAAACAGCAAAGAAACGCTGAAAGAAAAATCATGGCAGCGAAGTAACTGCTGAGAAATTTGGAAAACACATTGGAGATGGTTTCACAAGAAAAAATGTTTGAAGTAGGTCCGGTTGGCAGTCTCATAAGAAAACACGGGAAGCACTCTGGCTTGACGACCGACAGAAGCCACCATGGGTGGAAGCAGAGATGGCTGCAATGGCACCAGGCACAGTGCAATTGAACATTTTTCGATTGAATAAAAAACTTGAGAAATATGTCAAGGCTGGACAACCTGAGAAGGCACTGCAGCGTTTCCAGCAGCTGCAGCAACAAGAAGGCATGAGTCCTGACACCTTCACTTTTGTTCATGTGCTTAATGCATGTGCTAGCTTAAGAGCACTTGGAGAGGGCAGGCGTGTTCATGAACAGATTGTTGAAGGCAGTTATGAGTCAAATGTCTTTGTTGGGAACAGCCTTGTTGATATGTATCCAAAATGTGGGAGCATTGAGGAGGCTTGGACAGTGTTCCACAAGATGCCCTTGCATGATGTGGTCTCTTGGAATGTTATAATATTGGGACATGTGAGATGTGGACAAGGGCAGAGAGCATTGGAACTATTTCAACAAATGCAACAGGAACAAGTGCAGCCAATGCCTGTCACTTTCGTTGGTGTGCTGAACGCATGTGCCAGTGTAAGGGCACTTGAACAGGGCATGTGTGTTCATGAACAATTCATTGAAAGTGGTTGCAAGTCAGACGTCTTTGTGGAGAATAGCCTTGTAGATATGTATGCCAAATGTGGGAGCATGGAGGATGCATGGGTGTGTTCTGCAATATGCCCTTGCATGATTGGTCTCATGGACTGCCATGATATTAGGATATGCAAACTGTGGGCAAGGGGAGAAGGCATTGCAACTATTCCAACAAATGCAACAGGAAGGTGTGCAGCCAAACCCTGTCACTTTCTTGGGGG
>Ga0116229_10005961_pt1 | contig 19741 bp, 13 predicted proteins | sample S1TSphgellanicum_3_FD_87313 | JGI IMG/M metagenome (GOLD analysis project Ga0116229, IMG submission 87313) | Host-associated microbial communities from peat moss isolated from Minnesota, USA - S1T2_Fc - Sphagnum magellanicum MG | ecosystem: Host-associated > Plants > Peat moss > Unclassified... | reverse complement strand
TTTTTTTTTTTTTTGTGTGTTTGGGGGGGGGGGGGGGGGAGGCAGCTTTCTACTGTTTGGATAATATGTTCTAGAAACTTGTCACCCAGTTAATGCCCAAAAAAAATTGGGATGTTAGCTAGTGATGTTAGCTAATTGAGGAAAAAAGTTTAAAACTTGTTATCATATGAGTTTAATTTCTTGTGAACTTCAAGAAACATCTATATATTAAAATACATGTTTGTGCGTCTGCTTTGTTTGTATGCATCCGTGTCATAAGTCATAACCCTCCCAATGACTTTTGTGTTGATACCTTTGGAAAGCCCATTGAAAAGGTGACGTGCATATTTGTCATTTTCACAATTTGGGACCAACAGACCCGAAGATTTTGTTTTATTTTTTATTTTATTAATGATTTTTTTTAAAAATATTATTATATTTTGAAAAAAAATCCCAGAAGAACTTTGACATTAAAAACACTTCAACGAGAATAGTATAAGGATGGACCACCTGGATTAATATACTTGGATCACTGGCACAGGGGTCCACTAGTTTCCTATTATGATTGTTGTAGGTTTGAAGTTTGAACTTGCCTTCAAGGGTAAAGGGTAAAGCAAATTTCCTGGAACATCACCCGGTATAATTGTGGCTGATTTGAACTTTTTATGTTTGAACTTGCCATAAGGGGTAGGCTAGAGCAATAATGTGACGCCTTGCTTGGTTTTATACTCCACCCTATTTGGTACACTTCTGCCAATAAAAGAAATAGCAAATTTTCTTTCAAATGGATTTTCTCACCCATGACCTATTAGAGTAGAGCAGCCGGTGAGTGAACATTTAAGGGTTTGCAGAGCCAATGCATCTCAGATGTTGCTCCATGGCAGCAAGAGCTCAAATAAAAGTTGTAGAGCTCATAGTTGCGCATCCAAGGGTGCTTGAATCATAAAAAAAGCTCAAGAAATGAGCAAGTTATGCATATTTTAATGTCAAGGGGTCAAAAACACAACAAGAAAATTCATTGATCACTCAACAACGCATGAACATCATCATGCTCATGCATGAGCAAATGCTCAATGATCCATGACCAAACGTTGCTACCTTCTTCACAAATATTGAATGCATCATAAGGATGAACAGGAAAGGGCACAAAAATGTTCATCTTTGGTTTCAATGGACATGATTATAAAAAAATGTTTTTACAATCAACAGTGATAAGGGCAAGAGAGAGCAAAACCCTAATTTTTCCACCTATTCTCTTGGCCGCCACCACCTCCTCCTCCAACTACGTCTACTGAAATTTTGCGAATGTTTCCTTTCTTTGGAAATCAAGCGATTGTGATGATGTCAATATAACTTTCAAGCTAAATTGCTTGAAGTTCAAGCATTTCAAGCTTGCTCCCTTTTAGTTGTAATTGCTAGCGATCTTGGTCTTGGTGGTTGTCATCTTGCATATCTTGTGCTTGTAGCTACTTGCGACCCTTTTGGTCACAGTCCTCATGTTGATCATCATCTTCCTTTTCCTCCTTCTTGGCTATAGCTGCTAGCAATCGTCTTGGTCATCATGATTGTGATTTTGGTGGTCGTCATCTTGCATCTTTTGTGTTTGCAATTGTTCATGACCCTCTTGATCACGATCCTCATGTCGATCGTCATCCTCCTTTTCCTCCCTTTTGGCTGTAGTTATTAACGACCATCATAATCATCATGATCTTGATCTTGGTGGTCATCGTCTTGCATCTCTTGTCTTACAATTGTTCACGACCCTTTTAGTCAAAGTCTTCATATTGTTCATCATCTTCCTTTTCCTCCCTTTTGGCTGTAGATGTTAACAACCGTCTTAGTCGTTGTGATTTTGATCTTGGTGGTTGTCATCTTGCATCTTTTATGTTTGTAACTCCCTACGACCTTCCTAGTCAAACTCTTCATGTTGATCATCATCTTCCTTATCATCCCTCTTAGCTACAACTACTAGCAACCATCCTAGTCGTCATGATTTTCATCTTGGTGGTCATTGTCTTGCATCTTTTGTGTTTGTAGTTGTTCACGACCCTCCTAATCACGATCATCATGTTGATCATCATTTTCCTTTTCCTCCTTCATTGTTGCAATTATTAGCAACCCCCTTAGTCATCATGATCTTGATATTAGTGGTCTGAATTTTGCATTTCTTGTGCTTGTAATTGTTCGTGACCTTCTTGGTCATGATCTTGATATTTGTGGTTTTGGTTACAACTATTAGCGATCCTCATAATTGTGGTCTTGGTTGTAGTTGTTGGTGATCCTCTTGGTTATAGTTGTCAGCAATCCTCTTGTTTATGGTCTTGGTTGCAATTGTTGGTGATCCTCCTAAACCCTAAACCCTCTTCCTTTACTTTGGTTACTCAATAGAATGAGGCAAGGCACGTTGCAATGTGACCGTGAACAAGTAGTCTAACCTTTTTTTGTAATCTTACCTCTTATTGTGCTGGAATAAACCTTGAAAATCTTATAATTGGAATGATTTCAAGCCTTTGTGCAACCCAGGAATCTCATAGATGTTCATGTAAATGTTGCCATGCTTCCCTAATAACTATTGCAAACCAATTGTATTCAAAATCTACTCTTCCAATTTTGGTAGCTACACACTACGATGCATGTTCATCACCATTGAGGTAAGTTGCAAATTTTTTAACCTTATCTTCCTCCTTTTCCTTGTGATGTGTTTCCCTAATTACCTTTATAATTACATTCTCATAGCCTTGTTACGCATAAACGTTAGGTATTTAACACTGGTCACAACACGAGACTACAAATAATCCACTAATGATTCCTTTCTTCTATTTTATTTTGCAAATAAATGAAAGAACAATAATAGTTGGTGCATTCTCATGGTATCTTGAATCAGGTTCAAAGAAACTTGTTCTTCTTGCACTTGCTCTTGACTAAGGTTATTTATATTTATTACTAAGTTTTCTTCTACCCTATCTTCTATCATGGGAAGGCTATGAGGCATATGTACATAGTAACATTGGTTTAGGTTAGAACAACTTGGGCCTGATTAGTGAATTGATGTGTGTATATTAAAGAGATCTATGGCAGCAACTTCTTCTCCATATTGTTACTCATGTTCACCTTGATCACCTTGGCCCTGATCATTTGTGCATGTTCTCCTTCATTTTGTTCACCCTAGCTTTAATCATTTTATTCATCTAATGTGTTGTTTGCTTCGTTTTCTTCATTATTCAGCCATGTTGTGTAAAGGCTTGAAGGTTGAAATTTGTTATTCATTGCATTTGGATCCAAAGACCATATATTTGTTGCCTTAAAACTAGACTTGATATTCCTTTTTGTTAGCACCTTTTCTAAAACCTGGTCCATCCATCCAATTGAAGTAATCTTGTTTAGTTCCATGTAATTTCTATTAACCATTTACATTTTTAACCTTTCGAAATGCAATTTTAAATGGTTTAAAACAAGAGACGTATAATGGTTAAAGGGCATGAGATATATGTGCAAGTAAAATTATCACGTTTAATCCAAACTCATGGGCTTGTTATACTACTTCTAAGGTTACATGGCTACCATGGCCATTTAAAACTAGTAAATGTCAGTTGGTTGTAGACACTGCACTTGGAACAAACCGCTTGAAGAAAAATAAAAATTTCTTAAACAAAAAAAATTCATCTATTCCTTCTTTTGCATAGCCATGCATGTACTTGGTTTGCATAACTTAATATAATTATCTTTCAGCCATTCCCTCTACAGATGTAGAAGCCCCACGGACTCCCATTCTTGCATTAATAACACAATTTGTAGTCAACCATTTTCGAAGTTTTGGGATGGTACTATAAACTACATTAGACCCTTTCTTGGCTAACACCCGTGCCCCTACTTGTTTGCCTACCTATACACCTATTTCGTCAATGTTCCATATGTGATTGGAAGGATATTGATGTAAATTATACAATGACACCAAGTTTGTGTAGAATTTGATATAGTAAACAACTATCAAACCTTGTGTTCTACATGTCTCGAGTCTTTCATCTTGCCTTATGACCACATTTGGGTGTTGATTTTCTAACCATCGCCACCAAGTTTTTCTAAGTATGCCATTTTGAAATGGTGTCACCCTTGTTTGAATCATTTTTGCAACCTTCAATTTAAGTTAATTTAATGATATTGACAAGCCACATTCCTCCATTGCTAAAGTCCATTCATAGACTTCTGCATCTTCTTCTTCCATCAGCATTCTTGGTGACCCCATTTTCCTACTTTGGGTGTGTCCATTTAAATGGTTAAAAACAAAGCTTAAAGGTATGTGAAATATCTAATTAGCCTTATGTAAAGAACAAATACTTTGCTCAACCATTTCCATGGCTTCTTCCAAAGTTTCACTTGTCCATTTGCCCCTCATTAATGTTGCGAAAAACTGAGTAACCCATGTTGCTTTTTGTATTGGGGTTCATCAAGTTTGATATGCATGATTCCAAATTTAAGGGCACATTCTCCTTATTAGTTGGCCTTGTGGTGCCACTCCTCCATCTATGGGGCACGATTTGTATCATTTTCCCCTCCTAACCCTAGCCTCCAAAGGAATCCGATTCAAAGTTAGGCCTTAGTAGAGGTACACCTCTTGACTTCCTGAATTCAACCCAAGAAAATAAAAAATGAATTAAGGCGGAAAATCTTGCAAGTGCATGCTCCCAAAAGAACTCAATAAATGCAATGAGTTTTTTTTAAATCCTTAAAGTTTTTCCACATCAACGTGATATCTATTGTTTCTATGCAGGGCATGGGTTGAACTTGTTGCTACATCTACTTGAACTTGTGGGAATTTAGTATGTCTTGGATGTGCTTGAACTTTAGAATTTTTTTTTTGCATAATGTTCAAACCAACAAAAACACATATATTTTTTATACCTCATTGCATAAATCTAGTCTATAATCTTTATCTTCACATTTGGTCCAAGGCCTTGTATTGCTATTACTTGTTTTGTCAACTCCTTGTTTTTTATCAGATCTTCCCCCTCTACATTTACCCTTAATCCCAACCGTGATCTTGAACCTTAACCTATTTTATCTTTAATTTGACATGTACTAAATGTGGTGCTTTTACATTTAGATTTGAATTCCTTCTATTTTTCAGCTCTTTGCTTCTTATTAGACCCTCTTTATGTGCATTTGACCCAAATCCCAACCTTGATCTTGAACCTTGCTTTATATTTACATTGACATGTATGGAAGATGTTGTTCATACATTCAAATCTAAATCCCCTTTAAGGTGTTGCTCCTCTTCATGTTCTACATGTAAACATCTTGACAAGATTGCATTAAGAACTAGAATCTCTAGAAAAGATTGTAGGTTATCCTCTATGTGCTTTGGTAGGGAAGACATACTTCTTCAAGATGCTATTTAAGAGTTTTACCCATTTCTATGAGAGCTACAACCAACTTTTTGCCTTGTCCAAATTTTGGGGGGAAAACCAAAATGTTGAAGTTGGGGGGAAACTCCTCCTTTGGCATGTTAATAAATGTTGTTGTTTCACAAAGTGTGCTCTATGTGCTTTTTAGGGTTTAAGGTTTTGTCCTTTAATCATGAGTTGCAATACTTTTAATGTGCAAGACCTCACCCCTAAATCGAACCTTCAAACCCTTGTACATGTTCCATACAACACCCATTGCCGAACCTAACAAATCTGCAAAGAGAAAAAATGTGCTCAAAGTTGACAAATTGTGAAAAATAAATTGTAAATCTGTTCACAAAAACACCCATCTCTGAACAGCCAAACCAGCACATGGGTGTTTTTTTTGGGTCAAGCAAACATGCACAACTAATCATCTTATGCCTTTTTGCACACACCACAATCCCTAAAGGAACTCACTTTTTTTTAAAAAGCATTCTGGAACCACCCCTACACCGATCATAGAAGAGCATAACCACTATGAGCATCTCCAACGGTGCTCACTGGCTCAGTATGTGATCCTCCACAGTAAAATTGGATGAAGAAAAGGCAAAAAATGCTGGTTTGTCTTAGGAAAATGGTTTTGACTCAATATAACCGCGGCGACAGGTAAGAGGCCCAGCAATGCTCTGCACCTGCAGAAAAGAGTGTAATAAAGTTGATCTGACTGACTTTGATCAGTGTTTCTAATTGGCCCATCATAATGATCTGTCCAGGCGGTTTGCTATTAATAGTGTCCAGGCGGTTTGCTATTAATAGTCCCCCACGTATTTGCTGTCCCGGACCAGTGTTTTATTTTTCAGTTTCCTGATGTAGCCAGTGTGGCGAGCATCCCTAGGCAGATATCGACTTAACTGGCGAATTTATCTCAAGAAACTCTGAAAACTGTAGCCAGTAGGCATAAATGTAGCGACACCATCCCCAAAAAACCAGTTTTTTTGTAGCGTATTGGCGAATTTTTTTCTCAAAAACAGGGAATTTGCGACAGAATATTCCGTTTTCAGAAAACTGTATCGCCATTTGGCGATTTTTTGCCAAAAAAAAATCATTGTCCCGGACTCCAGTTTCAGTTTGATGGGTGGGGTTGCAAAAAAAAAAGTAAATAACTAACCTCAGATGTGAAAAATATTTGTGCAGGGTCACATACTGAGCACCGCTGGAGATCCTCTAAGAGGCCTCGCTCAAGAAAGTGAAAGTGCGAGGGCAGGTGCTGGCTAGTTCGCCTCGGCCAGACTATTATATGCCTAACTAAGTGTACACTCCGGAATGGTTTCAGTTGGTTCTTCCAAGGGGGTCTATTGTCCACCGTACTTGTACAGTGTAGCAGATTCAGTTCTAAACTGCCGAATAAATAATAATATTTTTCTAAGAATTTCAGCAGAATCATCAATAAAATTTCTAAAATATTCAACAACTTCTTTTTGAGGGAATCTATAATTTGTTTTTGGCATTCTTCAAATGGTGCAATAAAAATAATCACTTTTTAAGCTTTTGAGGAGGGACAACAAGAGGATAGGGATACATTGTTGAAGATCTTGTGGGTCCTAACATTTATAAATTTAATTTGTTAGTTCATTGGACTAATAAGGATTTCGTTCTAACCCTTACACATTTATGAATATTATATATAGACTCCCTTAGCTTCAACCTACTCCTACTGCAAAAAAGAAAATTAAAATCAGATAAAATCTTATTTGATTCTATTGATTTAATTTCAAAGAGAATTCAAATTTTATTTTCCCTAATTTAAATATATTCGGCAATATAGATTTAATAATATCTGAAAAGTGCTGGTTGTTTAAATAACATTATTTTGCCAAACTTGCTACACCACCATGGTAATCCTTTTTACTTTATGGCAAAAATTTAGTACATGGTGTCTACTCCAATGTTGGCCAAGTATATGATTTATACATTTATATATATGGTAATAATATAGACAACTTTTTTAAATATTCAATCTCAAAATGATATAAATATTAAACAAATTGTCAACTTTAGATATCACTGCATGCATATGTATGAGTATAACCATTTTTTTTTAAAATTAGGTAACACTGTAATTAAAATTAGAGAGGAGACCAATTGCAAAATGTATTGAACATGGATATTGACATTATGTGAAAAATCTATTGCATCTGAGAATGTTCTCCATTTTAACTTCCAATGGATGAAATGAAAGCCCATAAATTGCCTAGAATGAGAACTACTAAAATGCTTGGAAAGATGAGAAGAAGATTGTGTTCTCTAAGGTTCCTTTAAGTTCAAATTGGAAGTACTAGGTTAGGTTGAATTTGTGTGCTCTTTAGTGAAGTGAGAAGAACTTGCCCTAATTTTTTGTAGTGTATTTAAACAATTGTTGTCGGGTGCAAGAAGTCGGCGGTGGCACATCTTTGAAACTCGAAGAAATCTACAGCCATGGAAGGTTGTGCCCTCTGAAAATTAGGGCTGGGTTTTCTGATGGAGAAGGGTAGGGCCCTTGGCCCTTCCTTGTTATTTGGTGCTTGTCACTCGAGCTACCACCCTCGTGCCTAAGCACCTTAAAACAAGGAAGGACCTCCGGCCCTACCCTTCTAAGACTTAGTTCTATGTTTTTTGGGCTTTGTCTCCCATCCCCTTGTCTTCTTTCCCCTTAGCTCTTCATATTTGTCTCATTTCAATAAACAATAATGGGGGGCAAGTTACCATCAACAATGGATCTGTGACTAAACAGTAAAGGTCTATTTTCATTGCATATTTGGATACCCTTTAACGTTTTTGCCTTTGCCTTCCTTGCATTTGAACTTAGCCCTCACTTTCAACTCATATCAACCATGCAACAACCATCCCAAAAAAGAAAGGGCAACAACAACATTTGCCTTCCTTGCATTTGAACTTAGCCCTCACTTTCAACTCATATCAACCATGCAACAACCATCCCGAAAAAGAAAGGGCAACAACAACAATAATAATAATAATGACTTTTGATGGTCCCTAGTCCACCACATCCTCCAACCTTTGGAACTCTCGTGCCCACCCATCCAAATGTCTATCTATTGAGGAAGGTTGATTGTTTGTTTGTGTGTTTGTGTAGGTTTGGTTTGTTTGTCACATTCAGATCTCCCAATCCACAATGCACTTCACTAGGTTCTTGGTACCATCTGAAAGCCCTAGAGGAGAACTAAGGTGATTTCTTGATGTTTAGACTGGCGATGTAAGAGTTATTGAATATTGAACAATTTTGTCACAAAAATTTCAACAATTTTGTTTAAAAATAAAATTAGTGCACACTCTTAGTACAGTTATATATATCCCTTTATGAATGAGATTTTCTTGGAGATGATTTTATAACTTTTGAACCTAAGATGGGGATTGAAATTTGAATAACTTTTGTCATTGAGAATTCATTTTTAAAATTTTAATAATCAAGCTCTATGGTCAGAGTCCTATTCACACATGAAGCAGTTACATAGTTTTGTTCGCACTTAAGGCAATGGCAATGGCTACACTAATTAATCATCATATTTCATAAGCAAATACCGAATTGATAGGAACCTGAATACAAGTTTCTATCCCTTGTTATATATGAGCCAATAAACTATATACTTGTCCAACATCATAGCAGATCATGGAAAGTTTAATGATTTAAGCTTTTTAAAAAATAATTAAATTTTTGAAAAAAATATATATATTCGTTTTGTCAATGTGGAAACCCAGACATTACACTATGATAGTGGTTTTGGCCTTTATTGCAAGTTCAAAGTTTAAACAAAAGAGCAAAAATAAAGAAATTGTGGAACATGGTTAGGTGAATTTGAGTGCAAGATAAATTTGATGCAAAAAATGCAGCACATAATTACACTCGAACCATGTGCATTAAATGCAGAGTTTCAGCATTTCATGATGAGATTTAATAAAATTTCATTACTTTACAGATACAACTGAAAGAGGGATTTGAGGGTGACAGGAGGCCCAAAGACAGGGTGACTTTAGCCATAAAACTAAGACAAGTGGTAGGCCTATATGTCCAGCTCTCACTCACATGTTTGATAGGCCTAGTAGGCTAGTAGCCCTTCATTACCATGGGCAGTGGTGCAGCTCTGTTGGTTATCCGTTTAAGGCCTGACAGAAGTTTCTCTCACAGAACCAGTGACAGAAAATTTCCCCTGGTTTGTGGAGCACGCTTTAGAAAGACAAAAAAAAAGGAACATTATTATGAGGTCATGCATAAAGCACTAGCAAGAAATTCCCCAATGTGAAAAGGGTTAAAAAGATCAGATTCTAAGTTGGCAGTGCAGGTGTGAAACCAGTTACCAGCACCCACCAGCACACTGTGAAGGATGGATGATAAGTGGTTAGGAAACAGTTTTCTCTGTTGGGTTTGTTCTCCCTAGGTAATCATCGTGGTGGTTAAGTCAATTGTTTTTTTTAACTAACTACATAGATCATGAAACTTACAATTCTGAAAAAGGTCTTTACAAGTCTACACACTAAAATTCAAAAACAAACAAACATTGAAACATCAATATAACACAAGAGAACAAACAAAAAGACACTAACAACACATGAAATAACGCCACATAAAATAAGACAAACATGGACAATTCAACAAGAACATCTAAACTTAAAATGTACATCTTGATGCTATGAAATGTTCATGTGCAACAATAAAAGAAGAAGCCAAGTGCAAAGATCCTCCAAAATAAACTATTAAAGTCTATCAAGATTGTTGTTGACAAAAATCAAGTTATAAAGTTTCCAAATGCCAAGTATCCAATGTACCAAAAAACTAAATCAAAGCTATTGTCCAAAAGTTTGTGGGTCAACTCAACCATAGAAGCCAATCATCAAAGTCTTTAGTTCCAACTCAAAGAAAAGAACAATCAAAATTTCTAGTTCCCAATCCAAACCAAAAAAACCATCAAAGTGTTATGAACTGTCCATCTATGACAACAAAACAAAAAAAATCAAGTTAAAGATCCAACACATCTAGTGCAATAACAAGCACTTTTAACCAATAAGATACATTTTTATTTACCTTCTTTTTTGAATAAAAGAACAAATCAAGTTAAAGCAAAAGAGACTTGAGGTCTATTAAAAGACAAACACATTTGGCAAGATTGACCACATAATTGATAGTTATTAGATAATTATGCAAGTTATTATAACATACCCAAAGACAATTCTCATGTTAATAACCCCAACAATAAATGACCAAAATAGATCCATGCACTTGTGTTTTAAAAGTTCACTTTCAAACATTTCAATCCAAAATGGTTATCAAATTCAACAAAGGATTTCCTAACAAATTGTTGAGCATGACATACAACTTTGTTTATAAAATAATTGGTCGGTTTAGGAGACAATCCTTATAGACCTTATGAATTGTTTGTGTTTAGGAGTTATGGTCATTTTGACTCTCAACCCTTCTTTTGACTAGAACTCCTACCTTCAAATGGAGAATGTGATTTCATCTTCAATATTCACATTTTAAAAGCTTTCCAATGGTATGAAAAATGGTATATTTACATAAGGTTCATTCCTTGCACTTTTGTCCCAAAGTTTTGGAACATTTCAAAATTCCCAACTCCCAAAATGGAAATTAATTTTGGGAATCCTAGAAGTGCTTCCATTTCATTCCTTCATTTTTTTAGTCCTCTTTATTTCCCTAGCTTGTTTTTGCCCCATTTCCTTTTTTATCTTGCCCTAACTTTGGTTGTGAACCTAAGGTTAAAATCATAATAGTCGACCACCTTCATGTCATATTTAGTTGGAACAAAGGTATTTATCATGTGTGTTATTTTAATGCATCTACTAATCTTGTTTGATGAAACTTTGTCTTTCAAATTAAAGAAGGTCGTGGTTATCAATGAAACATAATTAGTTTTGACCCACTATTGTAGTTGTAAACAAAACATCATTGGACCATCTCCACTTAGGCTTAAAATGCAAGAACATGGGGGATGGCCCCTAGCTTACTAAGAGGCGATTAAAAAGTCATTGCCTCACCAATTCCTTGAAAATGCCAATAGCATCAAGAATAGGACAATCAATGGAAGGTTGATGTTTGTTAATATAATATGTACTTTGTAATATCAATATACAAATTTTTTGAAATGCCTTGGCAAAATCTAAGTACCAAACCTACAAGTAGTTATAAATGAATTTTTTTTTCAAAATTAACATTTTTGAACTATTGGTGACCTTGGATGAAAAAGTTACACACACAAATTTAGACTTATCAATGATGTAGCCTACAAATTTCTCATGTCAATAGCTTCATTTCCTCCACAATAGACAAAACATCAAATTTCTTAATGCTTTTATTAAGACCACCCAAGATACATGCAAATCTACTTCATCACCAAGTAGTTTCATACATTCAAACCTAACATTTTTATTAAAAAAAACACTTAAAGATAGTTTGTCAATTTCAACAATGCGTTAAGCATATTTCTACCTAATCAACCTTCCAATGGTTTTGATCAAAGTTTGGATGTTGAGTCATGAATAAAAAAATAATGAAAACAAAAAAATTGCATCATTTAGACAAATCATTAATTATAAATCTTTGCAAGTTATGTCATGGAAAAAACATATACACACATACAATTTGAATAGGGAAATATTGTACAACCATTTCAGTTTAGGGTTTTAAATTTGTATCATTTGGAAAAACATTTGTAAACAAATGCATCACCTACAAATCTAAAGTTTCAATTATAACATTTTTATAACATTTCAAACTCAAAAAACAAAATGAAAAAACCAAAATGATTAACAAATAAACCTATAAAATAACGAAATTACAAATTTGAATTCATGGATTAATTTCATACCTTGTTGGAGGATTCAAAAGGCACCATCCTTTGTCATTTCAAACACAAACATGCACAACACGTCTAGTAATTCCTTAAGAACTTTTTTTTTTTGGATAAAATTGTAATTGATTTTGTTTTGTCAAAACTTTGAAATTCTTACCACTTGTCAAGCCCACATTTCAACATACTTATTAAATCTTTGACTACACTTGTTGACACTTTCCAAGTCCTTTTCATCAATGTCCAAAAACTAAAGCTTCAAGGCATGCATCATCAACATCAACAATAGCAAAAAGAACATCATTGAAATAAATGACATCATTAGGTCCAAACAAGATAATAGGAACGAAAGTCACCTCCTTAAGTGACTATTTATTTCAAAATACACTTGAAACACCCCAAGAATAATTTGTTTGAAAATTGAAAAAAATCAAATTTTACCTTGAATGTTGTTACAATATATTGTTATGTAAATATATGTTAAAAAACCTCAAAATATCTCAAGTTTCAAAAATCTCCCCAAAAATAAAATCATTATAGTGTTTAAAAACATGGGTTACAATGTTTAATGATTTTTTAAAAAATAATCTATCCTTATTAGTTTCATTCAAAATCATATCACATGTTTTCATAATATATTAAAAATATTGTTATGAATGCTTTTGAATGATTTGCAACATTAACACTATTTTTGACACTAAAACATGAAATTTTAACATTGGATAAATTAATTGCCACAACTACTACACAAAATAAAATTTAAGAAACAAATCTAGTGAAAAAAACCACCTTGTCAATTTGGACCCACCATTATGACTAGCAAAATAGGAACTATTTGATTGGTCATTAAAATGCGTTTCCATGGTATGGTGTACACACTTTGTGTCAAAATTAGAAGTACATACAATATAAAAAGTAGTAACATGTAAAATTTCACTAACTTTGAATTATTTTAGAAATTGCATTAAATTGATTTGAGCTTTAAAAATAAAACCAATTATATAAACTATGAATATGAAAGTGATTCATAATTGTGTTTTTATGTAAGTGTACACCAATAAATTTATAAATATTATTTAAAACACCTTATTTAACAACAAAATATCATTTTTCATTCACTTTAAAATTCCTTTTTTTTTTTGTAGAATGATAACAACAACATTCAACCCAACTACATCTTTAATGGAAGAACATTTTACAACCTTAAAATATCATAATCATCAACATTATAATAACATAATGTATTATCAAATATTTATGTATCATTTAATATAAAATTTTGATTTTATGACAAATTGAAATTTTTGATGTGGAAGATTATTCATTATGGTAATTTCTTTGTATGTGCAAAATTTCATAAACAAATTCCCATTAAAACTATTATTTCTTTGTCCTTTTCTTACATTGCAATGTCTGTGACACATTATTGCAAATTAAAAGTGTACTCCAATTGACAATTGAATTTTCAATATGTGCATTAATTTCACAACAAAATGTTACTTTAAGATGTTATCCACCTTTAATTACACGTTTCCATAAAAAAACCTTCCCAAAATATATATAAAAACACATTAAAAATGTGTTATAGTGAAAATTGTCAAACTATGAGTACTTTTTGTTTGAACTGTACCATGGAAACACCCATTTGATTAGTAGATAGTGGATCATTTGACTAAAACTACCTACTTACTTAAGTCTACCTACCTAGCTTAAATAGTAATTAAATAAGTAGACCTAAATTACTTACTTAACCTATGTAATAATTAAATAATTTAGCTTATTAATTAGTATAGGATGTTCAAATCATTACAACAAAAGGTGTCCCTATATGCCAAGTGATTTCACTAGATTTTGAATGAAATAATTGGTTTTAGTAAACACGGACTAGTTGGAAAGTAGTGAATTCAGTAGTTTAGTGAACGAGGACTAATGAATTGCACTCACAATTTGTAATGGTGATTTAATTAAAAAACCATTGGTCATTTTGATAGAATGTCATTTCGTTTTGTCCAATTTGATTTGATATCTCACTTTATTGGAAACCATTCATCATTTGGACCACGGTGTTCATTTTTTTGTTCAACTTGATTAAATGTTCAATTTGATAGATAGTTAAATAAGTCTTTTTAATTACGTTCACTAGTCAAAAAGTACATGTGTCATTCAAGCCATGGGCCTTTAGTCAAAAATGACATGTTCATTAGTCAAAATAACAAGGCAATCAATTTGGACAATTTAAAAATTGACATCATTGAAACACAAAAATACAACAACATTGTTGGAACCAAAGAAAAAGAAGAGCTTTGATCTTTCTTATCTTTAAGAATTGTTGAGGCACAAAAGACAAAAAAGAACCCAAATCAAACATACCCAAAAAATAAGATTAAAACATGCAAATTTGCTAAAGAATGGAATCATAAAACATAATATAAATAAAATATCTCGCAAAAAAAAATCAAACTTCACAAAGATCAATATCATTGTGGTGTCATAAACACACCACAAATTACAATATATAAAAAGTAGTTGCATAACACAATGCAAAAAAAATGGAGCAAAACTTGCAAAATGACAACACAAAGTTATGCAAACAAGTTGAAGATTAAAAATATGATAATATTGTTGGCACAAAAGGAAATGAAAATCTTCAATCTCACCAATTTATAGGGTTGTTATACAAAAGAAAAAGGGGAAATGCAATCTAGTTTAAAAAGAAAAAAAAATCAAAATATAATGAAAAATCTAGTGCATATTGCAAAAAATCAAACTCATCATGGTGTTAGTGCATGGAACATGACACATCATTGATCATAATGGCCATTGCAAAATGCAATGCAATCAAGACATCAAGACAAAATAATAAAGCAAAGCCAACACTCGATGAAGGACATAATGTTTGTAGTGCCATGCATAAATAAATGAAATCAATAACACAATGAAAGCAATGGAAAAAAAAACTCTTCAAACAATGATTAAAGTCAAAACTTGCACACAACAATTGTTGAAAGCAATGCAAACAAATGATGAAAGCTCGAGAGTCGCACACAAAAGTTGTTAAAACCAAAAGATTTTTTGAAAAAAAGGACAAAATAATATATTTTAAAAGAAATAACTAGAAATGTAAAACATTTGATTCTTTACTTAGGAAAAAGGTCTAAGTTTAGACACTTTGTGAATTTTCAACATTGTAATCAACCTACCAACCTTCAAATTTTGGAAGGGTTTCAACCTAGACCTTTCTCTTATACTAACTTGCTTGTTGTTAGTACATACATTGTAAAAACTACTCTCAAACATGTATAAATGGGTGTTGGTAGGTTTTTTGATTTGAAGTGTCCAACCCAACGGTTCCAATTCTTGTGATTTAAACTTGACCTAGCATTATTTTTCATAAAATTTGCAAAACAATTGGATCATGGAACTAGTCTTTTGCTTCAAATCATAACTTTTTAAAAATGAACTTCTAAAAACAAAATAATCACATTAAAGTTTTTGAAAAGCTAGCAAATAGTTTGAAGTATAGGTAGGTGACCATTTCAATTTTGTTGAAAACTTGATACCTTCACAATTTTATGTAGTTTTAACTTGTTGTAAATCTTCATATTTATAAAAAAAAACTAGTCGCAAGGAGTCTTAAAGGATAGCACATGTGGAATTGAACCCCGTTCTTTTTATATGGGCCAAAGGTTATTGAATATGAAATTTTTTTTGCCAAAACTAGAACCGAAGGTTTAAATTTTTTGAAGAACTAGGATCAAAACCTCACACCCAAAGAACTTACCAAAACTTTTTTGTTGAATTATGAAACCCGAGACTGAAGGTTCTTTCAAAAAGGAATTAGAACCGAACCGAACGGACATCATCATCATCATTGGCATAAAGATTAACCATTTACTTACTAACCTAGTAGTCACCTAGTTTCTTACCAATTTGCCTACATAGGTATAGGGGACCTAGTTATTACAAATTGGGTTACCAAGGTGAAACCAGATATTAACTCAGTTGAAGTTCAACCACTAACTGGGGTCATAACTCATAACAGGCATCCAGTGGATAGTGTGCTGGTTGGTACTAGTTCAATGGGGGGCCCCAGTTGGCAGGGTGATTTACATGCTATAGTAGGCCCATTCCAGTAAATAATGCAGCAAGTGCAGGGTGGCAAGTTGTTGTGATGATGGGTTGTGGGTGTGTTCCAGACCATAATTGGCTTTCCCTACAATTGATTCACATCTCAAGTAGGTAGGTATGTGTTGTTGTTCTTGAGCAACCGCATTCACATTGCAAGAAAAAAAAAACTGGAAACCAACTAGAAAAAATGGCTAAGGGGAAAGAAAAAAAAGTGCCTGCAACTGGACATCCAAAGGAGCTTCCACAAAAGATAGGACAGGGGGCAAGCAGGCAGTGAGCCTTTGGACGAATCAGCACCGACACACTGGTACCATGGTTAAAAAAACCCAAACTTCTATATACATTTTTGGGTTGGTTTCTAACCATGGTAAATTATATCTGGTCTTCTACACAACATTGTAATCAAGGTCTCTTGAGTCCAAAGTTAACATTTCTTGGTGTGAAGTGTATGGCCACTACAAGACATCACCCGAGAACACGAAAGCACCCCTATAGGTGCTTGTTCGCCGTGTAGGGGGCCATAGTGAACAAAGCACACCACCAATGCACCGTCCACTGGATGCCCGGTATTACTCAGTTGTGGATGAACTTCAACTGAGTTAATATTTGGTTTCACCTTGGTAACCAATTCTGTAAGAGGTAGGTCTCATAAGTAGGTAGATAGGTAGGAAAATAGGTAACTTCTAGGTTATTAGCCAGCTAATACATAGGTAAGGACTGTTTTTACTACCTACCTACTAACAACCCCACAAGCAGGCTTGTTAGTAGGTAAGTAGACCCAAAAAAATCAATTGAACTAACCACCATGGTTAGCTAGAGAACTGGAACCCAACGGAAAATTGTTTCCTGATCACTTACCATTCATCCTTCATGGTGCGCTGGTGGGTGCTGGTTCACTGTTGCCCACCATGAGTGAGTGGTGGAAGCATTATATTTTTGTGAAAGAACCCAAATTCTTTGTCACTACCACTAACTGCAAAAAAATTTATTAATTTAAAATCATGCTTTAGGTTTAGGGTTTAGGGTTTAGGGTTCCTCCAGAGAGCCTTTTCAAAATTTGAGGGTTGTAGGTAGTAGCTTTGGGTGGTTACTCACAGGAGCAGGCAGGCCTTCCCTGAACTTTTCAGATTTAGAATGTTGAGTAGCTGTGCTTTATGCACTGTAAAGCCCCTGCCTCAGGGGAGAGCATTCTCGGAATAAAGGGTCGCGTCAGATTTGCCTTGCATGGGCCCCTTATTCTGAGACTGCCCTTGCCCTAGGGCTTTACCTAACACTTTATTGCAGGGCAGTACAAAATGTACTGCCTGCTTCTTTTCCTTTGTCTGTGTTGTGATGGCAGTACTGTCCGTGTTATGCATGTTTTGGGCCTGTAATGGACACTAGGTGAGAAAATATTAAACCAGACCAAAGAACATGAATGTAAAGAACAGTACTGCCACCATAGCATGACATAAGCCAAACGGACCTTCCCCCAACCCTGTGATCCTTGTTTGCATAATTGTGACACCCGCACATTACTGAGTATGTCTCATGTAACATGTGATGTCCTGCCATGGTATCCATAGGATGAAGATTGCGGACCAATGCACATCTCGTCTCATGGGATGGGCCATTTCAGCATGCCACCATGAAACCCATGTAACATGCAACTGTTCCAAATCTCCTCGTGCCAATTAAGACAATTGGGAAATCCATCGCCCATTGATCCTAAACCCTAATGTAGTGTAACAGTTGTGACCTATGTATTATCTCCATCACCATACAAGCTTCAAGCAATGATAAGTTGGTTTATTGCACACCAATAATGTTTACAATTGTCTTAGGAGAATGCTAGTCATATCACATTAGGTTTTTCAAAGCAATGTTCAAATTATTGCAATCTCTTTCGACAAAGGTAGTCGAGCTTTTGCAAGACTTGCAAGATGTTCAAGCTCAAGACTATTACTGTGATAAGCCTTTTGTTTTTTATCGGATATGGATGATGGTTGTGAAATATTTGTAGAAGTGTGTTCATACATTGGACAAAGTGTTGCTAGGGTGCTCATGGATGGCACGAAATTTTACACTAAAAAAACCTTGTCCAATGGCTAAATGTTGGTCGAGAAACTCACTTTCATTTGAGCAATTGCAAATAGAAGGGAATGCAAGTTTCATGTTGTCTCACTCCATTCTACAATGCCATTTTATCTTTTTCAAATTATCCTTGAATGTTCACATGTGAGGATTGGGTATCTCTATGACAATGGATGTTAATAGTGTTACATTTTTTTGTAGCATGGTGGAAACTTTGCTTATGAAGTGAACAACACAAGAAAAAGGAATTTGTAATTGTGAGAAGGGTTTACTGTCATTATGTTATTTAAAGACACTATATTTTCCTTTTCGCTCAACACATATGAGAAGTTTATGTTTATTTAGGTCTACAAAAGATAAGCTCCCATGTTGTGGAATGTTTAGGAACAATGGTAAACAATAACTTCACTCAATGTGTGCTACAATCCGAAGTACTTGCACAATGTTTGGATCCTTGTTATAAAATGTATAATTTGTTGATGCAATGTGGAACAAGGACTAAATAAATAAATGGGGTTTAAGGTAAATTTTAATTGCATATGCATTTCAATGCTGAAAATGAGAATTGAATTAATTGTGTGATTATTTTTAATTCCCAAAAATAAATGACAAAGATTAAACTATATGGCATAATCAACAAAATTATAATTTTTCCAAATGGTTTCATCATATGGATTTACATGGGTGTTGTTAGGGCGTCAAGTTTTCCAATGATTTAAATAACATTTTCAATGAACCTAGGAACACAATTTGTTTGTAGAAGGTGAAAACAACCTAATTAATAAGGTTGAATTTGCTATTACATGCATTTAGGGTATGGGAAAAATGTGGAGTAATTTGTAACTCCAAAGATTTACAATGAGCTCAAAGTGGAGTTTGTAGCAATAAAGGTCACAACTATGCATCACAAACTGGCCCCCTCCATGTATATGTGTTTTTACAACAATTGAACATTATGTTCAAGGTGTTGTGTTAACGAAGTGCTGATATAATCATTGATATGATGTTGTGATGGCATTGTAACACATTGTGATGATTCATCATTGTATTACAATGTCTTTACAACATCATATCAATGATCAATCAACACTTGATTAACATTTTACATATACATATACATGGAAAGGGAAATTTTATGATGTAGGTTCTTAAATTTATAACTAATTATTCAAGTTAAAAAAATTATAGCATGTTTATTTTTAGGTAAAGTTTTTTTTATTAGGACTAGTGTGAACCTGGTGCATAATGCAGCCATCAAGTAATAACTGTCACAGAAAACAAAACCCATCAAAAAAAAAAAACAAAGGTCCGAGCAGTTTA
>Ga0116229_10005959_pt1 | contig 19742 bp, 21 predicted proteins | sample S1TSphgellanicum_3_FD_87313 | JGI IMG/M metagenome (GOLD analysis project Ga0116229, IMG submission 87313) | Host-associated microbial communities from peat moss isolated from Minnesota, USA - S1T2_Fc - Sphagnum magellanicum MG | ecosystem: Host-associated > Plants > Peat moss > Unclassified... | reverse complement strand
ATTCCAAACAGGAATTTTTCTTTAAGAACCAACCCTCTAGTTCTCTTTAGAAGAACTTTAAAAGGGTAGCCTTTTGCCTTCAGAAAGACAATAAGACTGACCATCTGGAAGACAAAAAACTTCGTACAACTACAAAGTCTCAAGAATCTGTAAAATTGCCTATTGATAACCCCCAGCTTCACAGTCATTGAGATATTGGAATGAACATGAGGCATTCTAATCATTTCAATACCTGCATACTCTGGTTAAGAGCATTTGTCAAAAATGTCACTGGATAAACCTTGAGGACTCTGGCTAACAGTTAGATCCAAGAAATTACAAGAGAAGATGTACAATTCAACTCGCAAGAGGTTTTTGGGTATATGCCGCTACCAAAAGAGTCTTGGTTTAAGGTACATGAAGTTCTCAAAATCTGGAAAATTAGGAACAAAAAGATCATCCAAAAACCTACGAACCAAGGACAAACTATGAAGCACAACAGCACAGAGGAAGATAGGAAAGAAACAATACAAGAAGCTTTAAGAACATGTTCTTCTGAGGACAACATGGGAAAAACGTGCCCACTCAGGGTCCAGAAGCCCTTGCAAGAATATACTGAGGTCCAAACAAAGAATCACCAAAAAAATTCCCCTGTAAACAAAATTCTGGTTTGTTCCATCAGAGAAGCAACACACTGGGTAAGAATCATCTATGCACACAATATCAGAACCATCTAGCATCCCTTGAATGCAAGGGTAGTTTACCTCTTGCAACAGCAAATCTGCAAACATGCGAACATCTCTTGGTTCCTTGTACTGCATGATCCAGTCAACAAACATTTTTCCCAACTGTCAGAATGGTCTGAGTGTCTCCAGCATTTGAGATCGACGAGCTTCCGTTCTAGCTTTGGCTAAAACCTTGCAGAAAATAATCAAAATTGTATAGCTTTCTTATAATGCATGCTGTAGTTGCAACACTCTGGAGTTAGAAGACCAAACAAATAGAGCATTCAGAAGACTATTCCTTATTTGGAAGAGCAAATCAATGCTTCAAGGGCATGTTCCAAGGCTGGACCTTGAGCCAATTGGGGGTCTCCACGCTCTTGCGCACCAACACTGACAACTTCTGAGCTTGGACATCTACATACTGCCACCACCCCCAAACACATCAAACTGCAAATGTAATGAGATAAGGATCATTTACCCAAATGGACCATATGAAACACATGTGGATGTATTCTGAGAACAACAAAAAGTCAAGATCAAGACTCTCGGACAGTCTTCCATACCTACAGAAATTGACTGTTACATTGGCAAGAACTGATATAAGGCTTGCATGGGGCTTTCAGAATTTTATGCAAAACACTGGTAATACACAACCAATATGAGGTCCAATGATGCTATATTCTGCTTTCACAACCAGAACTGACTGACAGTGACAGCATGGCTTTGTAAACAAACCTGTTGAAGAAGCCTCTCGGCAGTACTATGAAAGAATCGACAGATTTCAGAGGGCACAAATGCAGGACGTGCTTCATATCCCATTACACCTCCACCTACAAAGCAAGTTCCTACAACCTGACAAAAAACAAAGAGATGACTCAGCTTAGCTTAGTTTACCACCCTCTACACCAGTCTCAAACTCATATATATCTTTCTCTTCTCCTTTGCAGATACTCTTCCTGCCAAAGAATTGACTCCCTGAAACCAATGGGGTCACAAGTGAAATGTAGTACCTCAGTGATCTGCGGTACAGCAGTTTGATAGATGTATACTGAAAGGAGGGCAAGCAACAAGACTAAGCTTGGGGTTGCCTCTGGTAACTTGTCAGGGGAAGCAGAAGCAGAATTGAAGCCTGATTTCAAACAAAGAGAAAGGAAGTGGTCCACTAGATTGGTGAAGAGATCCTGGAAGCCCCCTTGCACTAAATCAATGTATTCATCCCGCCACCGCAGCAAGTACTCCTTACTGTTGTCCAACAGCAGCTTCAAATCCTATCAGTGCAGAGTACAGAATTGTTGGTACTAATTCGGTCACTGCATCATGAGCATCTGCGCAATCTACACTACAATTACCCCATACTTATTGGGAGAGGAAAATTGGACCAGGAATATGAAGACCTGTAGGACGTCAAGGCTGCCCTGTATTATTGTTGCCTGGGCACGATCAAGGGAAGCTTTTAGTGGTCTTGATACATCAGCAGTGGCTCCAGGTATTGAAGATGGCTCCTCCACTATGGCAGCTGCATAGAAATGCCATTGCAAAGGCCTAATATCAAATCCAAACAGGAGACAGGGCTAAGGGTTTAGGGTTTAGGACACAAGGGATTGAATGCGGAGATGATGATAGATGGGTCTGATTTACCTGTTAGTACTGCAACAGCCACTGTTACAAAAGTATGTATAGTGCAACCATTCACCCAACCCTAAATCCTAAACCCTAAACACATAGGTGTAATTCCAGCAGTAGTCCAGTGTCTTGAGGGCTTGATGAGCCAAATCATTAGACACAAATCATCAAAAGTGTATCAATTTAGGAATAATAGATGAATGCAAACCTTTAATTTGGTCAGAAAGGTGAGAAAACTTTGTTGCAACATGTTGCCTGACAGCATCTTCCAATGCCTAAACATCAAAAACAGGAGGGGAAATTTTTGTTGAAAGAATTTTTTCCATAGCAGACATGACTCAAAAGTAAAACCCAATAATGACCATGACAAGATTGAGTATATTGCATTCTAAACAAACAGAGGATTTGACATCACAAATTGCATGGGGTTCCATTGACAAAGCAACAGCTCCAAGACTTTCAGGAGGCAAGGTTTCACACAACCCAATACTGAAAAACTTACAAAGAGAAATTGTACTTTTGCAAACAAGAGTCCAACAAGCTTAAAAGCACATGTGGCAACATTCTTTCCTATCAAGCTAGTGTCATTCAGTGATGACAGACAGAGAAACCCAGTATCAAAGAAGAGATGAAAAGAGTGGTTTGACTTTGAACACAAAGCACCTTGGAAGCTCGTTCTGGCAAACTGGCCTCAGGCACCAATTCGTCCATTCGGGTTATATCAGATATTAAGCCTCCTGCACCCACAAACTGCTTCAAGTACAACTGGGAGGAGGAGGAGGAGGAGGAGGAGGAGGAGTAGGTCTCCCGTCAACCCACATTTGCCTATTGTCATCAAGCCATCACTGTTACAAGTCCAGCTCATGTACATGACCCTCATGGAAATCAAGTTAAGAGGAAGAAGGAAAGACATCTTCATAAGTACTGGGAACTAACTCCATACTTACAGTTTGAGTCAACCTGAAAAGAATTGAGAGATGAGCTGATAATAAACAGATTTAGATCTGACAACCTATCAGCAAACACAGAAATTCCAACCCTAAAGAAAAAGAAAACTAAAAGAAACCTGAAAACAGTTTAAACAACAGCAACATATGGTATTGACCAGCTACCATAAAATCATTCCCACTAACTTTTACCACCAGCACAAAATACTACGTACCAAAAGCAGAAATCAGTTCTGTGGCAGACGAATCTTGACCTTCCAGCTGCAGTGACCTTTGGATGCTTCCAAAGTATCTGGAGGCACACATAACCAAACAAGAGGAAAATTGGTCATAATCTGGCACAAGATGTGTATGTTATACACATGAAAGTGGAACCCAAAGAATATAAACCAACATTTTGGATCAAGTGATGACAGAACCCCTCCCCCCCTTCCAAAAAAAGCAGCATAAATCACCCAACAGCTCAGATGCACACTACTCATCAACATGCAAGCACACTATGAGGGAACTGACTCATCAAAGAGTTTGGTTGCAGCTTCTATGAGCCGGATTTCGTATGATGGAAATAATGTGCGGAATGTGCCAGCTGTCTCTATGAAATCTTGGATCAAATCCTGCATAAATAATCAGGGTTACAAACAGAGTAAACAACTGCAAATCCAAGCTCAATCCCTTGCCAAACTCTTAGGCCTATATCATATTGCACGTAAATCAGCTCAGGCAACTGACGGCCTGGCACTTGGAACATACCTTTTCAACCAATCTTTTCTGCACATCTGTAGTATCTAGTGCCTTGAGACCTTGTTGGGGGTAAAACCCAACTGTCAGAGCATCATTCGTCTCACGCTTGCCTCCTCCAAATGCTACAAAGTTTCCCAGCAAGCAGTCCCAGTGTGCTGTCATAAATCTTTCTACCATACTGTCCACCTGGAAATCCCCTCACCAAGAAATTCATATCATCAGCATGACAAACTCATCTCTCTCTCCAACTAACTCTCTCCCAGAACTCAAACTCATATCAGGGGACAAACTTTACTTGATCTTCTCAGAGTCTTTTTGAGAACAAATTTTTTTTCTGAACCCACCCACCCATTGGCTCATCAAGAAGGAAAAGTACAGACATTATTACATGAAGAGAAAATACAACTACCATAGCACACCAACAAAATGCTGAAAGCTCAGAAACAGGATATAAAGGTCATGACCGAGTGATTGAGTTGTTGGAGGAGAGTGACTGCCCGTGCTCGAGATGAAAGTTGAACTGCTTGGTCCATCACCTGGGCCTGAAGAAACAGAAATCCCCATTACTTGAGCTTCTTCTGGCTTTTGAACCTGGATTTTCTCCAGTTATGCCAGAGTTTGTCACCAGAAGCCTCCTATCATTTTGTAGAGTCCTATTACAGTTGGTGCATAGCTTCAATATCTTACAAAACTCTGTAATAACAGGATTTGTCATCTGTCAAAGAGAAACAACAGGACATGACATCTGTCAAAGGCTTTTAACAGGTTGTACTGTGGCTGCCAGTTTCTCAATCATCCAATGAAGACATCACCTTTCTTCATTCAGGACTGGACACTAGAATCTCCTCCACATCCACCAGGCATTGCCCCCCATTGAGGCAGAGGTGTTACTGTACACATAAGCCACTTCTCGCAGTTGCCCTTTTGGCCATATAGCCTGCACCCAATTTGGATATAGCAAAAGGAGGTTGGGGTAGGATCACTGGGAATGGTTGCTGGTGGGGGGAAGGGTGGGGTGGGTCAGGGGAAGGGGAAAGAATGATGGCAACCCATATTGTGAGCAGCTTAGGGTTTAGGGTGAGAAAGAGAGAAAGTACTTGGAGCTTGTCAGTAAGGGTGGAGATAAGTTCGTCCACCTCCTCCTTGCAAGAGCGAAAGGATGACTGGCCATATGCCTGCAATTCAATTACAATGCAACCACCTTAATCACATTATATGTGCTCTCAGTGAGCCCCTAAGAGAATCTCCAGTAGTGCTCAGTATGTGAACCTGCAAAAATATTTCTCACATCCAAGTTTTAGTTATTTACCTTTTTTCCAACCCCACCCATAAAACTAAAAGTGGGACTGCAAATAGGTGGGAGACTACTAACGGCAAACCACCTGGACCAATCAAACCATTAGCCAATCAGAAACAGGGAGCAGTCAATAAATACAATTTGACTTTGTTTATTACACTCTTCCAAGGCTCCTACAGGGTCCTGGAAGCTGTGCATTTTTCCAAGGTCAGAGCAATCTTCCAGTGGATCCACTGGATATAACTGCTGCACCTCATCAAAGATTTCCAGTGCAGGGCCACATACTGAGCCCCAGTGGAGATGCTCTAATAGCTGACCCATAATATACAGCCTCCTCTAAAGGCTTCAGAACATTTACATGCATGAACTCATCCAAGCAAACTACCACCCAATTATTCAGGTCTGCAAGGGACTATCAGGTGTGCAAGGTGTTCTTGTGAAGCAATTCCTTGAAAATCTCACAAACTAAGCAGCAGAAAGTCCTTAGAGCCTAAGCTGTTGCCCTGAATTTTTGTCACATTTCCAGAAGCAGCAGTAATACGTCAATAGCAAAACTCTTATCATTGCTCACTGGATAAAATTCTTTGCTGGTAAGACAGACCCAAGAGGTGCATTACCTGGAGAATGGGAAGCGCTCCTTTGTAGTACTTCACAGCTGTTGAATAATCCTCTGCATTCATGCACTTGCGAAGTCGCTGTGGCAGATCAAAAATAAACTGCAAACTCCACAGAGCTGATTGCATTTAAATATCTTCTAATATTTACTTGAATGATGTTCTAATCATTGCGTTGGAACACTTAAGGTCAAACTTGGCTTTCCTCAGGCTCCCCAGACAAATTTCTGTTAGGCACATTTACCTGGATTTTTCGAAGCAAACTGCGGGTGCCATTCAGCTGCTCAATGCGTTCACGCCGCTCACACAATGAAGCATTTATCCCATCACTTTTAGCCCGCACCATTGTCACCTGGCCAACAACAACACTGTACCAATGACACGTTTGTTTCCGAGTCTCCAGTTTTTCCATAACATGCAACACATAGGTACCTGAGTTGAAGAACCTTGGGAATCCAAATTGGGCACATGTTTTTTTATTGTCCATACTAATCTCCTCAGTTGCTAAACAATAAAAATAGTGCAGAATTTTTGTCTATGGCATCCAACTGAGGGGCTCTTTAAATACTGAGACAAGGTTTTGAAAAAAATATGGGCTTGGATTCACCAACAAACTCCACAGTAAAGCCATGAGAATGCAACAGCAATTGGAGATCAGGGTCAAGACAATCAATGCAGAAAGGTGACAGTTTCAAAGTTAAAGAAGAGAGACCCAAGGGGCAAAGGTTTTTGCATTAAACAATGAAGAAAAAATCTGCACAGAATCAGGTCATAAATTAGACAGTGTGAAAATTACAGTGTCAAGAAGGTGTTCCATGTTAGACTCCATGCCTGCCACATTCTCCTTCATTCTGCAGCCCAAGACAAAACCCACTTTTTTAACTACTCCAACTCCATTGGAAGGAAGTCCACCTATCTTGTTTGTGGCCAGGCCATAATCATCATCATCATAGAGTCTTTCTTGCAGCATGGTGTCAAGTCAGTGCAGTGCATATGTGAGTGAAAAGAGGAGAGATCATACCTTCGAATTGTATCTGTTGCGCTGATAAACTTGTTGTAGTTCTCATATACCAGCATTTGCATGTCACTGTCTAAGTTCTTGATTTCTGCTGCCACCTCCACATGCCTTTGCAGCAAGCGATCCAAAGGAGTGTTGTGGAGCTGCATGAACCGGATGGAGGGAGAGAGGGCCAAACAAAACACACACAGTGAGCTACTGCAGCTCCACTTGAATGAAACATAATGTTTGAGATCCAATCTCCATGCGTATCAGCATTGAAAATCACTAGATCACGTAAGGGAGAATAATGGGAAAGGAAAGAAAAGAAAAGAAGACCCCAATCTTCTCTCTGATAACACATAGAACCCAAAACTTCCCTAAGTCTGTCTCCAAAATTTTTTCTGGTGTGTCATTGGGTTGTCCTAATTGAACCAGGAGCTCCAATCAATAACTACAAAAAGAGCTAAAAATGCTCCAAATCTGGCACCCACATGTATGGGTATGTCGAGCGAGGTTCACCAGATCCATGAAAAGAAAGGGAAGTGGAGTTCCAAGAAACAATAAAAACAAGCTTACCAGAGACTCCATGTAATGATCGACATCGAAATTAGGCAGGTCGATTCCTTGCAGAGTGTCCCGACGACCATACCCAGTAGGAGTATCGGATTCCGGCGATCCGGTTCCGTAGAAGCTACTCAAAAGCTCCCGCATTCGCTTGGTTTTCTCATCCTGCTGCCCCATCGCCATTCCCCTTCCCCCACCACACTTCTCCTCTTCTTGATCCTTCTCCTTCTTCTTGCGCTCCCTATCTCCTCGTCCCCCCGTCCTCCTCTCTCTCTCTCTCTCTCTCTCTCTTCTTCTTCTCTTCTCTCTCTGGCTCTCTGTCTGTGCAGAGCTTCGACGAGAGCTTGGAACCCTAAAACATGAACCATGAAACCCTAGAACATGAAGACATGAAACCCTAGAACATGAACCATGAAACCCTAGGAATAATGCATCTCAAAACATTTAACCCCCTTAAATTTTTTGAGTTAAAATTTTACTCCTTTTGTGTGAATGGGATACAATTAGAGTTTTATTTATTCTCTTACTTTTTTGGCCTTGCCTACCAAGGCAAGAAGGATATTGTGTTTAGATTCATTATAGAGTATAGTAGCATAAGGGATTTTGGCCCCTAGGTAATAAATAATAGGTCTATTTTTATCTGAGGATTTTTGAAAGATGATATTTTGGCTTGTGTTGAAACATTAGATTAGTCATAGAGTTATTAATCTCTTGAAGGATTTTTGTTTCTTTTAGAGGATTTTTTGAAGATTATATTTTTTTCATGGTGAAATATATGAGTTTCCATAATTCTTCTTTTGCATTAAGATAGTTTTTAATTAATGTAAATGGCAAGACCACAGTGTGACACACCCCTTGTTAGTGAATCCTTTCCTACCACATTTCCAACATAGACCCCCAAAAAAAAAAAACAAAAAACAAAAAACATGTTGTTCCCAATGTATTCCATATGGTTAGTTCCCAATTTGTTCTCAACAAGTTCCCACCATTATAATGAATGTTGATTATTATTCAGCACAATCTAAATTAATTATTACATCAAGATTATTAAAATTAAATGTTAAATGTAATAAATATTAAGTTAGACCCCCCACAAAATCTTTGATTGTGCACTGAAAGAAGGGATAGGGGGTGAAAGGAGGCCCAAAGACAGGGTGAAGACAGGGTGACTTTTGGGATAACTCTAGTATGTTGAATATATTCATCCTTATGGATGTCATTTGAAGGGCAGAGTGATATATTATGTGATGAGCCACTTGTTAAGTTTCAAGCACAAGTCCATTAGTGATGGGACCGTTTAATCATGTAGTGGGCTTTTCTCAATCAACTTTATTATCAACAATTTTTTTAAAAAATAAAAAAAAATTGAGAAGACTTTGAAAACTAAGGAGAAAGAGGACAACAAATATAAAATTAACAAAAATAAATAAAATAAGGAAAGAAGAAAAAGAAGGAAACAAGTATGTGAAGCACTTGGGTAGTTTAAAAATGTATTGGTGATCGAGTTCATTAAATGGCATAATCTACCATGCACAAGGTGGGTTTTGTATGGACACAGCTTTGGCACATATGAAAGCATCGTACAAAGGGATCTTATGTAGTGCGTAAGGAGGGCCTTTGTGTAGGGTCCACCTTGTGCTTTATGCCAAGTAGGTAATGCCTTGGACCTTAGGCTTGCCTTCAGTTCATTGAGTGTGATGCCCTTCTTTTGGTTTGGTAGGGTGCGAAAATAAAGCATCATTCACGTTTAGTGTTAAGTCAATGATAAGTCGACATTAGATTTTTCTTGATTTTTGAGTGTAATCATATATGTAATGTTTGGTGACATTGTCAATGATATGGCATTCTTGTGAATAGGTGATGTTAACTTGGTGTTAACATTTGCGATAGTTAATATCCAAACCTAGTCAAAAGCCTTGTTTTGCGGTTTGTACTAGGAGATCAAAAATGACAATTTAACTCAATGTTACATAACGTATCTGCAAAGCATGGGAATTTTATTAAATCTCAATATGAAATGCTGAAACTCAGCATCTAATGCAGAAGGTTCGAGAGTAATTATAGTAGTTGTGCACGGGAGCATTGAAAATATGTGTGGCAGCAGTGGAGGCGATCGGGAATGACAGATCCTAAAACTCAGTTTATCACCAAACTTGATGGTTTTCTGAGTTTCACCCACCGTTGAATGCTAATATATGTTTTTCCAGGTATTTTTTCAATCTCACCCCATGTATGACCAAACTCAGGGTTTTGGTGCTGTGTTTTCCTTACTTTAGGGATACCTCTACTAAATAGGAAACATATGGTGGTTAGAATGCTGAATCCTGGAAATGTTTCTACAGGGGACTCCATAAAACCCTACATCGTAGTGATACCAAACTTTTGCCTGATTCCGGGTGCATCCCAATGTCTCTACGCTGAAGGGCAGAGCCAATAAAGTGCTAATGAATGAAATTGACAGAAAGCCAGAAGAGAGAATTGCCATGCAAATGAGCATTCATTCCCCAGAGCTATGTTTGCCATGCCAATGACAACCTAATCACTGTGAGCTCATTACATGTCAGAATATGAAGCCAGTAGGCATCCGACACAGAGTTAGATGGTTATACCAGCCAAATATAGTGGCTAGAGCCGTCTTTGTGCAGATATCCCAGCAATAACAAATTGTAATAACATCTGCCTCAAGCAGAGGTAATATCGGTGATCAATTTATTAAACACAATCCCATGTACATAAGAGCTGAAAAGACCAACAATTCAAACAATTTAGATTTCAAATTATCTCCTTTGGAGAGGGAAAAATATGATGTGTAACAGAGTGGTGACAAACTAGATCAAACTCATAGGACTGGAACTTTTCAAACTCGACAAAAACAGTTTGGGATCCTGAGGCATGGAGTGAAGCATTGGGTTGGGCATTCATGTCCTGGTTGCATGAAGATTTGTTACGATTTGGTTGTAAAAATCCACATATTGATCAGCTGAGACATCCCAGCTGAAGTCAATCTTCATTGCCTTCCTCACCAGTTTCTCCCACCAATCAGGGTTTTGTGCATAGTAAGACATTGCACGATCTAAAGCCCAATTCAATCCCTGCACAGAAAACAGTTTGAGAAGCAGACCACTGACCATTGCATAGACATTGTAGAGTCCCCCCCTTAGGAGCCATTTCAAACCTTTTGCAACTGTTTCACCTGTCAGAAATCTAGCTTGCAATGGACATGTGGGAAATGTTCTCACCATCTCAAACACATAAACATGACACCCAAAAGTTACACAACAAGAAAAAAAACTACTTATGTTTCTCTTACTCACCCCTTCATCAAGTGACTGAAATGAGAAGCCGTTCCGTTTCTCAATGGGAATGCTCTCATTATCCACATCAAACACACTGTCATACTCACCCCAACACACATATACATTTGTCAAGATTTTTTCTTCATTTTCTCTGGAACTACCTAGCCAGAGGAAACCACAAGAATTGAGAGAAACTGCCATGACAAAAAAAAAAAAACACTTTCAATTGATAATGAATCTGGTTGTTGAGATTTGAAGGCGCCAGTGATTTCTTGCAGAAAGGGGAAAGAAGTGTGGTGAGTGTGCATGCACTCACCTGTCTGCAAGTCCTCCAGTTTCACGGACAACTGGTATAGAGCCATAGCGCATTGCTATCATCTGCATGCACACATTCACCTTACCTATCCAGGGTTGTGTGTATACATACATCCCATGACAGACTTCCAAGACACAACATAAAAATGGACAAAGAGATGCAAAAAATTCATAAATGGGTACTTGTGTAAACATTGTGTCTAAGAAGAAGCAGTCCAATTCTCACAGTGCAACAACATCAATGATCCTGAACAATACTGCAGAAGCCAAAAGAGGAGGGCTGCTTTTATAACAGATCTAGAACTTCATCAGGACAATATCTCCCAAAAGTTGGAAGAAGTAGGATTGGAGCATGTCACCTGGGTGAGACCGCAAGGCTCAAATATTGAGGGAATCACAAAGATGTCAGCCGCAGCATAGATTGAGTGGGAGAGGGCCTCATCATACTTCAACACCAGTCGGATTTGTGGGTGGTTCTCAAATTGGCGTGCAATTCCTTCAAACTCATGCTACAGACCACCAATGCAAGCACAGTTAGGACCAGCTATTGAACAGAATTTCAAAATCGATCCCATGTCAAATTTGCTCAAAAGAACAAGAGGTATGGCCCAATGCAGTACCAATCTGTACCTGAATATGAGGAATTGGACTAGAGCCCAGAAGGATAAATTGTCCACCACGCTCCAATGTCCGGTAGATGGAATGGCGTATCAAGTGCACACCTTTTTGTGGCACAAGCCTTGTTATACAGCCTACCTGGCCAACTCACCTTTTCAATTCCCTCTTAGACCCCTCCTCTTCCTCCAAAGCACAAAAGCACAAAAGAAACTAACTCTCATCAGAATCAGGAAATCTCCATACTCACAATTGAGAAAGCCAGAATAAGGCTAAAACTTTTCCTTAAAGTGAAAGAAAGACTTCCGGATGAGGGACTGGAAGGACCCAGAAGGAGAAAAACACAGAAGGATTAGAACAAAAACAAAGAACAATAAGACTAGCAGTATGAACAAAATTGACAGTCCCTCAGTTGTTTAGAGACCGTCAACAGTAACATGTATGATCAGCCATCCACAGTGGGTATAGGCCATTGTAACCACTAGCCTACATACTAGAGTTTTTGTTGCAAGTCCAGAAGCAACAGGAAGACTTGGGCATGATACTGGCTTGCAACTAACACCAAAGAAGGGGAAAAAACCATAGAGAAAAGCAGAGGGAAAACAAAACAAAAAAAGAATCTGCAGATTAAAAAGAAAAAACATACATAACTCCTATGGTTCTGATCACCAGAAAACAAGCTTTAAAAGACAACAATAAAATAAGGAGCTATGTATGACAGCTACTTACAAGGGGCCTTCTTGCATCATCCCCTTGAGTTGCCAGTCCCAGGCGTTCCCTCAACATTCGTTTGTTTGCTTCCTTCCCACTCAAGTCATCTGCACTGTACTGGTGATTGAGGAGGGAGTCAGTTGCTGGATTCCATGCCTCATCATCAATGCCATTTAGAACTCCATAAAACTTTCTTGAGTGCTGAGCAAGTGTTCCTTGCAAGCCTTTACCACCCTGCACATAACAAGCTTTTGTGTGCTTAGATGATCACTGGGTGCCCTCGCACAGGAGAGAGGAAGCTTTCTCATCACACAAGTAGTTCCATGAAGGCAGCTTTTAATTGCAGCAAATGGGTTATAACATCATGAAGATGGGAGATTTTCCACAAACCTCTGGCCTGAGTACTTCTTGAGCATATGTGGGAGACACTGTTGTCACAACATTTGAGAAAACAATTCCTCCCTGCAATCTCACCCCACACAAGCCTAATGTAAAGCCAAACAAATCTTGAGAAAAGACCCATGATGTACATGGGCTGATTTCTGTCTGTTGAAAAACATGCAAACCAAGCCACAGTATCACCTAGTTTGTGCCCTAAAGTGCAGAATGTGGATCCTTCATGATAACTTGCACCTTGAGTCCCTCTCACATGCATAAAGTTCCAAACCCCATGACAATCAGAGTACAGAAAAGCAAGCAAACCTTGAGAAGGTTAATTTTGTTCGGGAATGAATTGTCCTGCATGCGATCTGGCCGCAACAGCTCCCGCACACTTAAACCACATGAAGCAAGAGCCACTGCTGGCTCAGCACCTTGGTACTCAAAGTTGTGGCATGTGAAGGCCAGCCTTGCAGAGTCCAAGCCAAGTGGTACATAGATGTCCCAATACAAAGGCGCCTGCAGCAAGACCCAAGTTACCTATTCAGTTCCTCTTCTTGTTTGGGTTTATCAATGACTTCCTCCCACCCTCCACCTTGAAAAAGTTTCACTGTACTTGAGGAAATGCAGAAAGACCGAGCCCAATTACCACAACAGCAGTGTGCCAATCATGGCTATGAATGACATCAGGTCGCTTCCCAGATTGCAGCAAGAACTCAAGTGCAGCTCGGCAGAAATATGTGAAGCGCTTAAAATCATCAGGTTCACTGTAGAATCGACCTCTCCAGAAGAATTTTGCTGGGTGTAGTGGCTCAATAAAATATACAGGAAGACCTGGAAGACCCATGAATGTACTTTGTAAGTGCTGAAACTTTTTTCCCTTGTTTCAATGGGGAGGAGGATCAGTCTCTCCTTACAGAGGAATAAGTAGCTCATTTTCCAAACTACAGTTGGACACACTTATTTACATAATGGCCAGAAAAGCCAGAGTCCATCAACTGCTTTGCATCATGTACCAGCAGAGTGATACATTACCTGGGCAGTGATAGTTGTATCAGTGACCATACAGGATGGATGTGCCTTCAAAGGAGCTGATCAAAGTGCACATTGTATCATATTATGTGTGTGTTCCACTCATGCTAAAGACAACTGATGGAGACACAAAAGACAAAGCATGTGTGTGAGATATAAGGAAGTATACCCTCAACAATTCCTGACCAGACCTTGTTCTTATGTATTTGGCCATCAAAAAATGAGTGGAGCTCCAGATCCAATTCCTGCCCCGAAAATCCCCACAAGACATTTCTTAGCACTAAAAAGAAATAGCAAGACTCCTGAACTTTTTGAACTTTTTTTTAGCATCTGTCTAAGTATTGGAGATGTGCTCCTTTCCTATTGAAGCTCCAAAAAGCACAACATGTACAACAATCTTGTGACATAATATATTCTTCTCTCCACTACATCTCCAACTGGACATTGTCTGCAGTCTTTCTTCAGGATTTCATGTGAATCACATGACTCCTTTTCACAGCAGAAGACAGCACATGGCCATTCATGAGCACAAGTGAGGAGGAGGAGGCAGCAGACCTTGAGGCTCTTAATGCGAGTGTAGTCCATGCAGTCGTATTTTGGGAGGATGATTTCAACCAGGTGACCCTTCCTTTGTAACGAGCGACTCAACCCTGTTACCACATCTCCTAAGCCCCCCACCTTCAAACCACAAGGGAACAAGCCCAATTCAAGCCACAGAATCCCTTTTAACCTTCACAGTGTCTATCTACACCCAAAAGTGACAACTCTGAAGTCACACAAATAAACCTGGTGGGTAAGATGGATTTGGAAACTAACACAAAACCTTCTAGCTAAAAACAAGTTGAAACATAACAGGAACAGACTCTACCACCACCCAAGTCAGATTCTTCCAGTGACATGATGAAAGTAGCATGTAAGAAATACCTTGGCAACTGGAGCCATTTCAGCAGAAATATTCACAATGTAAAGACCTGGCCTGTACAAACACCCCAGTAGTTCACCTGTTACGTGTCAGTGGGGGAGATGGTCCACAACAGGAGATGGTCATGTCCACTTTTAGAGCAGTGTTGGGCGGTTACCCTCCTTGTCTTGTTAAAACTGCTGGTCCTGGTTCCAGTTAGTAAAAACTGAACTGGAATGGGGTCTGATTTCTGGAACTGGAACCAGGTTTAAAACCAGGTCCAGTTCTGGAACCAGAACCAGAATTTTTGAAAACCAGTTTCAGACCAGTTTCCTGGAACTGGGTCTGATTTCCAGAACTAGAACTAGAACTGGAACCAGAACCTGATTTTTTTCTTTCAAGAAGTGGACCAAAACCAGACCTGGGGTTCAATCTTTTCGTGGAACTGGAACCAGAGGTTCTTCATAAAAGTCAAGAACCGCCCAACACTGTTTTAAGTCTGCCACTATCTTGTCAAAATCGATTGGACTGTGCTGACAAGGATAACCAGTAGTGAGTGTCCTACCTACTATGTGGCTTGATGAGGTCCAAAAGTCCAGCTGCCATATCCTCATCCACCTCATCCTGGAGAGTCACATAGGTGTCTCGAATAGCCTTTTCCCTCCGCCATGCCATTAGCCGTAACTCCTTTGCATCTTCCTATAACAGATAGTGCATGTGTGTCTGGTTTAGAAGAACAGGTTATTTATTGCACATGTAGCAGCATCTTCTGGGTTTTAAGAGGTCTGAACATTGTGGCACCTTACTAAGAAAATACAACGAAAGTAAAAGATGGAAAAGAACACTAGTGGGTTGCCCGCCCTCCAAAAGAGGTTTTGAACATCACTGACAACTTTCCAAGAGAAAAGAGATTTGACCTGAGTTATCAGGCTGTCCAGCATCAATGCTTCAATCTGTAGCATCATGCTGCTCCAAAAGTCCCATGGCATTTCACCAACTGCAATTTGCATCGTACCAACCTGAGCCTCTGCCTTCAGGCCTTCCAAACTTGCCTGAAATGCCTGGACCTCTTCATCATACATTCTCAATTGAGAACGGATCTCAACATCTGATTCCTGGAGACGCTGCTCCAGTAGCTGCACTTGGTTGCGCAGGTCAAGGTTCTCACTGTGCACTTCGGACATGAAGGTTCTTTCAGCCTCAGCTTGTGCCAGTTCTGTTTGCAGTGACTCCACCTTCAAGAGACATCCCAAATCTGCCATCCATTCAAACTTTGCAAGTATACCCAGATGACTAGGTCTTCTTTGCATATACTGATCTCAACTGGTGACAGCTTTGTTGACCAATACTTGCCACGTTAAGCATTTTTCTCAAGGGAAAAAAAAAACTCTTTTCAGCACCTGATGAGTGCAGTCATAACATTATGAGTGTCACTCACAAAGCATCAGACCATCACCTTCAGTGTGAACAGCAGTGTCTAGCTGCCATGACTCCCCATCAGCTTCATCAGCTCTTCAGCTGCCAATGGCAGATGTAGTAAGCATATAATCATCTGACCAAATTTTAGGGCAACCTATTATACAGAAATCTGCATCCTGGGTTTCTGTCACATTTCTGGAAGCAATAGGAAGACTTGATCATGATGTTGACTAGCAATCAATAGACAAAAAATAGTAATAAGAGTAAATAAAATCCTCATTCAAGACTGCAACAAACTCATGAACAGCAAGTCACACAACAGACTTCCTTGGCCTCATCCTTTTAGATAACAACTAAACCAACAGCAGTCATTTGAGATGTGAGGTACCTTGCTCTGCAGAAGCTCCTTTTGAGCAACCACCTCTGGTGTCATGGCAATTGAGCTGCCTGAGACAGCAGCAAGTTGCACCCGCAAAGCTGCTACCTCCTCTTTCAAAGCCTGACATTCATTTTCTAGTGAGGCAAGCTCAGCATCACTAGCCTTGGCCTTTGCTAACTCTGACTCAACTGATGCTACTTTCAGTTCTAATCCCCTGACATACTCTTGCAACTGTGGACTGAGTCTTTCAGTCCCCTTGGTGAATGTTGCCAATTCTGCTTGTGCATCTGCTAATTGCACTCGGAGGGAATTGATCTCATCTTGTGAGCTCTGGTTTTGTGTGAGCAACTGTTTCAGCTCCAGCCCTTTGGAACTGGATGTTTTAAGATGAGTTGATAGTTCTTGGGCATGTGCCTGCAGCTGTTTGTAGTCCTCCTCCAATTTTCCTGCTGCTATCCTATCTGCTTCTTTTTCAGCCAATTTCCCCTTAAGGGTTCTGAGTTCTTTCTCAAGCAGGTTAGCCTTCTCTGCTGCTTGGACGGTCCATTTTTGCTTGGCATCCACTTCTCCCAACTGAGCCTGTCCACGACATATGCATCTGCATCAATATTCTTAGTACATGGGACTAATATTCTATTGGCTCCAGAAAACTCGGGGCCCAGAGAATACCTGCAACACTTGAACTTGGGATTGAAGCTTGTCTCTTTCATTGCGCACTTGTTGCAGTTCTTCAAGTGCACGCTCTCGCACCTGGTTGAGCAGCATTATGTCTAACCACATAAAAGAAAGGAGAGAAGCTGTTACAGTCCCTCTGCTACAGTTTTCTGATCACAGACATCTCCGCAAATGACAAGCAAATTTGCATATGAAGTCCATAATCTTTTCCAAGGTTTGACGTTACACACAAATGCGGTAACACTCACTGTTTTCAGCGTCTTTCATCATTATCATCAGCTCATCCACACTCACACCTGAAACTCCCTTGTCCTTGAAAGATCCTGTCTTTCTCTGCATCCAACATCCATGATGACTTCAAACAATCATGTAGTGCCTTTGCAGAAGCAGCTGATAGTCAACCAAGAACCCATGGAGACTTTGAAAAGCAAGCTCTCAATTGTAGAGAGATGCTCTTGACATCAAGATTACAACACCCACACTACCTATCCTGGAAGACATTTATGGTTTTACCTTGGGCGATGAATCTGACATTGAACCATTGCTGGTGACCACATCCACGGAAACCGGGTTGAATATGCCCTCCTCATCACCACCGCCTTCACTGTTGATACTACTACTACCCCTTTGCTGCTGCTCTGCAGACAAACTTTCAGCATCCATGGAGGTTTCATTTTGAATGTCCTGTTCCCTTACTGGACTTTCTCGACCTTCTTCTCCTGGAGAACTGTTCACTTCTGGCATTGGTCGTCCCCGCACTCTTCGAGCCTGAGGTTTCTTCTGATTGGCACTGCATTTGGTGAACCCATCAGCAGGAGAAGGATGGTCAGTATTATGTCTCTCTCAACCTCAGCAGGACAAGGACGGTCAGTATGTCTCTCACCCTCAGACCAGGAGGAGGATGTCAATTGTGTTTCAAAATCTCTCTCAAGACCAGGAAGAGGATGTCAGTATGTGTTTCAAGTCTCTCACACCCATGAGGAAGATATCAGGAGGATGTGAGTACATGTGTTTCAAGTCTCTCAGACCCATGAGGCGGATGTCAGGAGGATATGTCTTCATTTGGGCCCTACAAATGCAGCAGCAGATGTGAAAGACAGCAGGCATAGAAGAACAACAAGCCCAATTTCGCTTCAAGCACATGCATGCTCTCGATCGAAAAAACTTGAAATGGGTCGTGGATAAAAAGATACAAAATGTTATCATTCTGTTAGGGTTTATGAAGAATGCCTGCTCTCTCTCTCTCTCTCTGTCTCTCTCAAAATTTGAAATGGGTAGTGGATACAAAAGATACAAAAATTATTCTGTTAGGGTTTATGAAACATGTCTGCTCTCTCTCTATCTCTCTCGCTCTCAGCATGAGAAGTATGCATCTACAGTAATGGGTTTACCTGCTGTTGCGAGAACGTATTTTGCAAGAGGGAGAAAGAGAAGATGGGAAGAGAAAGCCGCCATTCTTCTTCTTATAATTATTGTCACCACGGCCGTTAGCTCCTCGTGCACGTTCCTCAAATGCTGCTACTCTGCTGCAGCCAGTACTGGTGAGGAGACGAGGAGGAGGAGGAGGATCATGACCGAGACTGTGGTGATAAAGCGGAGGAACAACAACACCAATGATTCTTGTCGCCATCGTAATAAGTAGTCTTCTTCTTCTTCTTCTTCTTTGTTGTGGTAGCTGCTGCCACACACACACATGGAGTCTTGTGTACAATCTCAGGGAGAAGAAGAAGAAATTGAGCTAATAAGTCTCCAACCGCCGCAACCACAAAGACCCTTTTCCTCATTGCGCCTTCTTCTTCGTTCAGCCCCTGCGTTTCTTCTCCTCGTCATCATCCTCCTCCTCATTCTCAATTCTGAAAGAAAAAAAAAATTCACTGTTACCACATCTCTTCTGCGCGCTCTACCCTACCAGTTTCGCATTTGTTCGTCCAGAAGGGGAAAATGGGGGGAGAGGGGGCTCGGGTTTGGCGCGTGTACACACAAACAAACACACACAACTCCATCTCTTCATCAAAGAATATTGCACCGTTCTTCACGGATACTGCAAATCGCGACTGGAGATCGAGATCTGCAGATGCACAATTATCTCTGCAACAGAACACGATTGATTGGCGATGACCCAATGCAAAAGAATCGCGTGAATTTTTGGTGCGAACGGAGGGAGGAATGCGAGCGCTACGCTTCTTCTCTTCTCTCCCCTCATCTTCTCCTTTCTTCCGCTTCCTAGCTCCGCCACACAGAACTTGTCTCTTGACAGGTTCGGCCCGAAGCAACACATCCTCCCGGGTTCGGTCCGTAGCTGTAACCCTGGTTCGGGAAGTAGCGGTGCAGTGGTTCGGGACGAAGCTGTGCCGAGGCTACAACAGCCCGTCGTGCAAAATAGGTACCTGCAGGAATATTCCCAATCCGTATCAAATACGGTTTTTTTTTTTTTTTTTTTTTTTCCCCCCATTTCTAATACAAAATTATAACCTTTTTTTTTTTTTTTTTTGTTAAAATTTTTTTTTTTTGAAACATTAAGGTTTTTTTTT
>Ga0116229_10005957_pt1 | contig 19744 bp, 15 predicted proteins | sample S1TSphgellanicum_3_FD_87313 | JGI IMG/M metagenome (GOLD analysis project Ga0116229, IMG submission 87313) | Host-associated microbial communities from peat moss isolated from Minnesota, USA - S1T2_Fc - Sphagnum magellanicum MG | ecosystem: Host-associated > Plants > Peat moss > Unclassified... | reverse complement strand
CACTTGAAGTGGCAACAATAGGTGGATGCGCATCAACTTCAAGTAATGTCAAAGTGTTTGAATTAAAACAACAAGTTAGACTAAAGCAAAAGAAACCAAATGAAAGCAAAAAAAACTAGGACATTTTTAAAACATTATAATATTTCAGATTAGGTCAAACACTAGTTTTGTTGTTTATGATGTGTTCACTTCCAATAATTGTAGTAGCTTTGGCTAGCCGTTCTGCTTAGGTTTCTTTTGTTAGATCAGCTTTGGATCCATCTTTGTTGGTGGCATCCATAGAACAAAAGCTTTCTAGAATGCACAAAACAAAAGCTTTAACAACAATATGTTTTTTTTTTGTTTGCTATGGAAAAACTTTGATTGATGAAGGTGATTACAAATTGCAGTAAATTGTTTTTTAGACTAAGAAGAGATGGTTTGGAACCTGAATGTCTAGTTGGAAGTTGTTATTGCCACAAGATGTTCTACAAACATGTCAAAGGCCGCTTGTGCATCAATGGCCAAAAATTAAAAAGTTATGAGAAAGAGAAGAAAACAAATTTGTCATATAAAAAAAGTACCCCACCCACTAATCATGTGGTGACGCACACTAGCTAATGTTGAACTCACCACCCATCCTAAGGCAATAGAAAATTGTTTTCAGCACATCCAAAACTCAAACAAAGTAAAAACAGAAAATGTTTTTCCTAACATGACCTAAGATTTAAGATAGACCTCAACAAATAGTTCTTCAACATTCATATTTCAACCTTTTGAGTCTTCTAGCCAACAGATTTTAGTTCACCTAAGGTTTATTCACAAATCCATGAAGGCGTGCCAAACACTTTGAAGGATGGGATCTATTGCAAACCAAAAGTTATGATTACAAAACATTTTTAAAATTACAATAGCAAAGCCAACACCATGCAGCTTTGGCTTGTGGCGGTGGTGGGGCAACAACAAAAATTGAAGTGGAAAGTATCAAGATGCTGATGAGAAGAAAAAATCATGGGAAGGAGCCATGCCCACTGTTTCCTTGTCATTAATTTCCTTTGATGAATGTATTAAAGAAAGTTACAAGAAGATAATGCATTAAGAGCCTGCAAAAAAATATACAACAAAGGAGAAAAAATTTAAACTAGGTATCTTAGGACCCTCTGTAATTTCAACATAAAAAAATAATAATAAAATTTTTTGGCGAAAATTTTAAATATTTTTTTTAAAATTTCGAAAATTTGAAAAATAATTTAATTTCTGCTGAACTTGAAAAGATATTACAATATTCAATCATATTCTCTTATGGCATTGGTGGACATTTTTTCTTTCACCCATCCAACCACATTATCATGTGTGGCCAACTCTTTTGCCCTTTCCAAATATTTTCTCCTTTTTAAATCAATAATTAATTTTCTTCTATTGTAATATGTATTTACACCCTCCCCTTTCCCCCATTAGAAATAATGACATGCCATGGAACATGAATTTCTTTTCAAATTTTTAAGGTCACAAAGTTGGCAAAAATTTTAGCAAAAAAAACAAGCATTAAAAAATTTCTCCAAAACCTTTAAAAAAAATTCACCTTGAGGTGCCAAAATTCACCCCTTGAAATAAAAGTTATTCTTCAATGTAAAAGATTTAAAAAACCTTTAAAGAAACTAGAACTATGTTTGTACTATATGTTGGGCATAAAAACTATTTAAAGGTATGGTTCAACCATTGCCTTTTGATTATTCAGCCAACTCTCCCCTTGGTGTATACATTTTCAATAATTACCCAAATTATATTTTTATGACATTTAAGTACATTAAATTAATTGAAAATTTAATTGCCTTCAAAGCCAAAATAACTTGATATTATTATCCTTAAAACACCACCTAGTAAACAGCATATTTATTTGAAATAACATGGTGCCTATTTGTGAATCCTAGTATAAAGGGCTTGTGTTACATTTTTATTAAACTAACAACATTGTAATAATTTTTTTTCAAATATTGACTACACATCTCATATCACACTCAAATCAAAGATTGAAAATCATATAACATCAAATATATTTTTAAGCACAAAACCTCAACTTGTATTTAATCATGCATGTAATACTTAAATCAACTTGCAATCTATTTTGGATTTTGACAACAAAATTCCAATTGATAGCAATACCCAAATGATATCGATGACATTGTTTATGTATTTATAAACTCCACCAAGACCATGCAACATTTAAACAAGTATTGAATATTTGCATTTTAGTTGTTGTGACAAAATTTCCAACCATACATAATTGTAATCCAACACCTTACTAACAATAGGGGCTTTTGGAGTTTGACCTCAAATAAGAATTTTTTCAAACTAATTTCAATCACTTCACCATATGGTTCAACAAGGAGTTCAAATACAAATTCAAACTTGCCTTGTTGGGGAAAAACATCACATGCACCAAATAAGAACACAAAATGTAATTTGAAAGATGAATTATTCCTTGGGCAAGCCATCAAATCAATGTATGCATTATGTCACACTTGGTTCATGTTTGGAAAAATATGCTCCATGTATAAACTTCATGACATTAATCAAATGGAACATACTCATATCAATATGTGACCCGTCAACAAAGTTTAAATTTGCTAATTTATTCATGTAATGTTGTTATTATCATTTGTAAACATGAACCATTTACCAACATTCCCGAAAAAAATGCAAGGGTGCCCATTTTCCCATGAATATAGTCAAATGCACTCTTTATGATGTGCACATTCAAAATTGCTTCTACTTTGTTAATAATTTTGGGGCACACATTTGGATTTGGATTTTGTAATAATTTGCTACTACACAAAGTGCCACACATTTGACAACTTTGATCCCCATACATTCCCCATACATTGCAATATGTTATTAATATTTAACAAATGCACAAATTTCATGAGTTGTCTTTCCAAGCCATTTATTGTAGTCACTTAATACATTAATGTATGCAAAAGATTCAACAAACCACAACACAACAATCTTCATAGGTTATATTTCCTCAAAATTGAACCTTTTGAGTCATTAACTTCTTGAATGAACTAAAACCAACAAAGCAATGGTCCAAACAAGAAAAGGGTGTGGCAACTTCAAGATGAAATTAGGATAAACTCTTAAGTTGAGTTCATACACATGTCAAATTACAAAAACAAAATAAGAAGGTAAATGGTGCACAAATGTTACTTAATCATTTATTAATTAACTTATTTATATTTATAAGATCCTTCGTGGCCTAGACTTAGGAGGAAGCACAAATAATCTTCCCCATAGTGCATTCTTTAGTTCCTTATAAGGGTTACATCAGAATGCCCATTTTTTAAAAAACTACCAAGTGGGAGTCTTGAAATGTTTGCTTTGGAAGTTCATAACTTTTTCATTTTGTATCCAAATTGAAAGTTTTCAAGGGAAACGTTTTAGCCCTTGAGAGAACTTTTCAACAACATAGCAAAGCTTGTCAATTGAATGTGACTTGACTCCTAAAATTTTCATTTAAATGGTTGGGAATCGCTTTTGCAATTTGATTCATAAACTTTTAAATGACCATAACTATTGTTACAAATCCTTTTTTGAAATGTGACCCCATTTAGTATAATACTTTTCAAAACCTTTCCAATGATTTAAAAAGGGCCCAATTTTAAGAAGGTATAATCCCCCAAACCTTGATCCAAAATTTCAAAACACGCCAAAACTTTTAATTCCCAAAATGAAAATCCACTAGGGAGGAAATGGGAATGCATTTGGTAGTGCTAGTATCTCCTCCCTTGCATTTTCACATGCTTTTGTGAATAAGGTTGAATCAAGGGATGCCTTGACCTCAATCCTAACATATTTCCTTCATCTTGCCTTTAGACATGGCCATGAGTCCAAGGCTAATTTTGTGACAAAATCACAAGCATGAAAAAATAAATCAAAATGCATGATCTTCATATTTTATTGTTGTCAAGCATCTTCAAGATTCAATTTGTTACATTCCAAAAACATACAAATGAAATGGATGCCATTAGTTAATAGTATGTGGTTTAATATTTGGTGGTAGAGGGTACAATTGATCCACTATGCAATTAGAAAAACAATGATGTGAAAAAAAATAGACATAATCACTTTGTAAGAATTTTTAAAATTTTTTTTTGAAAACATCATCAAGGATTCAAACAAGGGTTCCGATCTTACAAACATGCATAACATCATAGAACACAAATAATATTATTATATTGATGTGTTCAACAAGAATCTAGTCAAGATCCACCATTTTTCAATCAATTTTCCACCTATTTACACATTTATAACACAAACAATTGTATCATAAACAACACGATCCATGATCCTCATTCACTTCTTACTAATGTTTCATTATGTCTTTACTCCATTACAACACAATATGGTTTTCCCCCATTAACAATAGGCGAGGCTCATAAGTTGAAAACAATATACAAAAATAAGAGTTGAAGGCATAAGGTTAAGAATAAGGTGTAACCACACTAAGGTGTACCACAATAAGTGTGATGAATGTTCAATTTTTTCATGTTTTAATGTAAAAAATGATAATAAATTGCAAGTCGTTTACATGACAATGCTTTTAATATATATTTGAAATACGTGCAAAAATTTGAAATCAATATAATGAGTATGGAGTTTGAATAATTTCATGGATCACAAATTCTTTTCACACCTATGCACAAGTTCATGAGACTGTTAAATGCAACATTGTAATGCTAGTTTACTATAAAGAACTCAAAACCATTGGAGGCTTTAACAATCTCATTAACCAAATATGTTTTTTTTTTCATCTATAGACATAAGCCTATTTCATAGATCTTGTGAATTTGTACATAATTTTTACACTAATATTGTATTAATGTAATAGGTATGACAATTTAATGTAAAACATTTATTATATTGTCTTCTAGAATTTTGGCATAATCATCAAGATATGTACATTTTGCTCTAAACATTTTTTTTTAACTTGTTAACTAGTCATTGGTATGTTTTAATAAAATTTCAAAAACTCAAAATTTATTCATCAAAATTAATTATTGTCAAACCTAACTACCTACTATGATATTATAACCCTTGTTTGTATATACACATAGTTAAAAACCCAGATGAAGGATAACTTTTTGGGTCGCAAGTAGGCAAGCATGGGTAATCCACCTTTGAATGCTTGTTTTAGTTCATGTCAAAATTTGTGTAAAATGATTATCCCATTTTCTTGTTCATGATAAAAAATATAGTCGGGTGAATAACACTAGTGCTTTTCAAATTTGCCACCTATCATCACTTGGATGGCATTTCCTAATCTTGTGGAAAAGATGTTCTTATTCCATAATCTTCCAAAGTAGAACATTATGTAATATATCTTTCAAACTAGAAGATTACCATATTACAAAAAGGTTCTAATGTTCGTTTTCATGTTCCCATGACATTCTCATGTTTTGATAATTGTTCCCTTGTCATTTCTACGTTCTCATCTAGTTTTGATGTCATTCCAATAGTCATTTCATGGCACATCACAATCATTCACCGACGATGTTAACCCAATGGAATGGGCTTGCTGCTGCCCATTAAGCTAGGCATGCTCGCCAAGGGCGGCTTACCCAACATAAATGGGCAACCACATACCCATTCCATAGTACATCTTTCAAGTCTTTCAAATTGCTTGCAAAAGTAGAATATCTTATTATTTGAATTGGAACCAGCATTGGTTGCTCAGGAGTGAGGAGCAAGGAATAATGTGCCTAAATGATAGCCTGGTCTTTCACCTGATTGCAACCCTAGACCCTAAACCCTATTGGTTTACATGTTTGGAGGGTGGTGGTTGTTGAGAAAGGTGAAAGATTGCAACCCTAGACCCTAATCCCTAAACCCTATTGGTTTACATGTTTGGAGGGTGGTGGTTGTTGAGAAAGGTTAAAGATTGCAACCCTAGACCCTAAACCCTAAACCCTATTTGTTCACATTTTTGGAGGGTGGTGGTGGTTGTTGAGAAAGAAGAATATTAAGAGTTGTCATTCACATGGTTGCAAGAAAGAATCCACTTCATAAAAGTTTGGGGAGAGTTGGTATATCTGACTACGCTGATCTCCCTCCACCTACTGCCACCACATTTCATCACTTTCTTTTCTTGTGCATATTATTATTGTGTGGGAAACATTTAAAAACATTTTTCACACCATTTCCAAGTTAACTCACATTAAAGTGCATTCACACTTGGTGTTAGGGACTCTGGTGTTGAGTCCCCTAACACCATGCTAACCATTTAGGACTTACACCTACTTACCATCATGAATATTTTATGTTGAGTTTAACATTCACTTAACAATTAAGGTATCACCCATTTAACTTTCGGTGCCACCTAGGATGCCACCTAGATTTTGATTTAACGCTGACTTAACATCAAGTGTGAATGCACCATAAGTAGGCTACAATCACTAGTAACGTAAAACTGGCTACACATAGTGTTGAGTCCCCTAACACCATTTTAGTCATTTAGGACTTACACCTACTTACCATGAACATTTTATGTCGAGTTACCTAACATTCACTTAAAATTAAGCTATCACCCATTTAACATTGGGTGCCACCTAAGATGCCACCTAGATTTTCATTTAACACTGAATTAACGTCAAGTGTGAATGCACCATTATAAGTAGCCTACAATCACTAAATAGCATACATAAAAATAAGACAACAAAATCTGTAAGGGAAAAAATATACCTTTTGGGTTGAATAATTGAATTGGAATTATCTCATTTGGTTCATTCCAATAATGTGGATATGTTTAGCCTACCGTCCGAATAAAAATGTGAGCAAAATTGGACCATTTCGATAAGTCACATGGTGTTTTGGAAGAAGGGTGGGTTGGTTGCAAAAAATAATGAGTTAAAAAAAAAAAAAAACGATATCGATCTATGATGAAGCAAGGTGGTTTGTTTTGTTTTGTCATGATGACATCTCCCAAACCAAGGCACTTCATGTTGTGCTCTTGGTATCTTTGGAAAGCTCTCGATGAGTAGAGAGTGATGCACTGACTTGGTTTGAGACTGTTTGGAGCTGCTACGGTATGGAAGCTATTGAATATTGAACCATTTTCTTGATGAAAACTAAATAAAATCAAAACTGAAACTGTGTACTGGAATTGGGAAAGTGTTCTTGGTAAATTGTTGGAAAGCCCTTAGCAAGTCTGATTTAATAGAGTTTATTTCACAATTTTCAGAGCTAAGGTGTGAAAGATATTGATTTCTGAGTGGATTTTGTTGCTGGAAATTCAAACAAATTGCAAAAAGTTGGGTTATTTTTGGAAGGAAAAATCAGTTGGAGCCACCCTCAATGTGTTCACATTGCCAACTTTAAGAAATTTTCAATTTTAAAAATGTGAAAAATAAAGAATGTGTTCACACTTGGGCCAATGGCACAGGCGACACTAGTGGCTATAAGAGAAAGGGTAGGAAATTTGGGTGTATAATACAGATGATAGGTTAAATGGTGGGTGGGTAGGTGGCAAGAATAATGTGAAATTCCACTGCTGGTGTGTGCTTTACAGGTTGGAACTTGGCAGTTCCATCATTATTCCAAGATATAATAAGGAAATACATAAGGAATTTTCATGGAGCTCCTGACATCATGGTCAAAAAGGATCTCATATTGTATTTTTGTTGTCTTTTTTGACCACACTTTGAGTGGGTTGTTCAAACTTGATAGAGTGCCCCAAAGGGTGGAGCCATCCCCTCACAAATTCAATTGTTTTTATTGGTGAGAAGGTGGTGATTCCATCATGGCTCCATGGGTTTTTTTCACCACCCTTGTTTTCATCCACTAAACCCCCTCTACTACTCACCATATTCATCAACCATAATTGGATGATTTCTTGAGAACATCATTATAGATTGTTGGATGAAAATGTTTGTAATATTAGAGTCTTCTGTAAAGTCTCACGATTAGGGGGCGAGAACGGCCAGTTTCGGCATAATAGGGCATCAAACCCATAACTGGGAATGGGAATTTTACAAAGCGAAATAACTGGGACCCAAACTAGTTTTTCCACCAATTTCGGTGATAAACTGAGTTTCATCTTATCTTTTCCTTTTTCCTCAGCGCCTCCACTGCTGCTACATATATTTTCACTGCTCCTAACTATACAACTACTATAATTACTCTCGAACCTTGTGCATTAAATGCTGAGTTTCAGCATTTCATACTGAGATTTAATCAAATTTCCTTATTTTGCAGATACCACTGAAAGAGGGGATAAGGGGTGTTTACTAAATAATGTGTTTCATCCCTTGTTTTTAATACCTATGTACATTTTCTCATTATGTGGTGTGTTTTATAAATAAAACTTTACAAGGTTTTGATGATAGGGGTGAAGGCATGCCCAAAGAGGCCACAGAGAATCAGCACCCACCAGCACATCATCCACTGGATGCTCGTTATTACTCAGTTGTGGATGAACCTCAACTGAGTTAATATTTGGTTTCAACTTGGTAACCAATTTTGTGAAAAATAGGTCTCAAATATAGGTATATAGGTAAGAAAATAGGTAATTATTAGGTAAGTAGATGCTCTATACACAGGTAAGGGCTGATTTTACTACCTACCTACTAACAAGCAGGTTTATAGTAGGTAGGTTTAAAAAAAAAGCAACTGAGCTAACCACCATAGTTATTAGGGAACTGGAACTCAACAGAAAACTATTCCTGACCACTTACCATTCATCCTTCATGGTGCACTCGTGGGTACTGGTTCACTGTAGCCGCCCAAAGACAGGGTGAAGACAGGGTGACTTTACGGATAACTCTATTGCAACAAACATTTATGGCATCATTTTCCATTTTTTGGTTTCATTTGTTGAATTCTTCTAATATGTTCACATTTCACACTATTAAACTGCCAGATTAATAATTTTCAGTTTTTCTATGAATATATTTATGTGTATATATGTATAAATACATGTATCATAGTACCTTGCTTGGTTCCCCAGCAAGGTGCCTAATAATTGTTTTTTGGTCATTTATTTTTGACAATAAAAATAAAAATATTTTCCAATTATGCATTTTACTAAGTAATGAAGCTATTATTCCATTTGAGAGTTTCTTTCAGATTTTCAGGATGGCAAATAGGCATTTTTAAAGAAATTTGGCAATTTCAAAAATAATTAATTAGTGCCTAACCAACCTACGTACTGCAGTATATGAATTTGAGGTGTATTTAGTCCTCCGTGTTAAAAATAAATTGAGTGCAATTGACCAAAAGATTGCCACAAACACTAGGGAAAAAAAAAATGACCCCAACAAACATTTTCTTCATGAAAATTGATGGTAATTAAACAAAATTTCTTTTGAATGAAAAAAGGAATTTAAACATGAATATAGTTAGAAAATTTTATCTCTTTCTTTAATTTCGTAAATAAAATTTTCTTATTTTGATTGGATATTAAATAAAATAGGATAAAATTTTCAAAATATGTTTTTTCCCATTTTGATCACCTTAAATAGAATGAGACATGATCAAAGTCTCTCAAATATACATTTCTTGTTTTGATTACATAATTTGAAAAAAAGAGGATTCAAAGTCTCCAAAATATAGACTTCTTTTTCAGATTTCTTAATAAAATGAAAAAGGGCCACCCATTAATTTTCCTTCTTGAGACATGAAACGTTTAGCAAAGAAAAATAAAATAAATAAAGGAGAGAAATAGGTCAAGTATTTTCTTTCCCTAGTAAAAGAAACAAAAAAACAATTCAATAAAATATGCACTAGGTAGGTAGGTAGCTAGCTACAGCTAGGTAGATAGAAAAAAGGAATAAAGAAATAAAGAAATAAAAGGAGAAAAATAGGTCAATTTTTTTCTTTGCTGAGTAAATAAATCTTTTGAAAAATGAAATTCATTCAAAAAATGTAGTAGGTACCTAGTTAGCTACAGCTGGGTAGATAGAAATAAAAAGAAATAAAAAGAGGGGGAAAAAAAAAAAGAGGTCAAGAGTTATCTGTGCTGAGTAAATAAAAATTTTAAAATAAAATTCAATCAATATACTAGGTACCTAGCTAACTCCAAGTGTAGGTAGATAGAAAAAAAGGGGGAAAAAAAAAAGGAAAAAACAAATCAAAGGAGAAAAATACATCAAGTGTTTTTCTTTGCCAAGTGAATATAAAATTTAAGAAAATTAAATTAAATTTAAAAATGTAGTACTACGTAGATAGAAAAAGGTAAATTAAAATTAAAATTTTAAATTATTAAAAATTTAAATTTTAAAAAAAAAAACAAGAGAAAGCTGAAAATAAAACATTAGAAAATGTCCATTTGTTTTTTGCATGCAGTGGAAACGAAAAAAAGAACTGGTGTAAATATTTCGTCAGCGAACTCGTTGTTTTGCGTTCTCTTCTGCGTCGTCGTCGTCGCAGAAAACTAAGGAGAGGCACAGGCTTCAGACGCCATAGCTACGCGCGTCTCTTGCTCGCTGGGTGGCTCGCTGCTGCAGCGTCGGTTTTTGCAAATTGTGGTAGGGGAGGAGGAGATGGAGACAGGAAGAGACTGGTATTTTCCCTTCCAATGCTGCATTTTTAATCTCGTTTTTTCAAGACAAGGTGGTGAAGTAGAGGAAATTCGGTCCCGATGCCATGTGTTTTGTTGAAGCTTTCGCCGTAGTTTAGTGCAGCGAGGACGGTGGTTATATATATATATGGTGATAGAGAGAAAATTCTCCGCGAGGTATTTATGTGAGAATACATTGCTCGTGGAAAATTTTATTTTCATTATTGTGCACATTTGAGCTTTGGTTTTAAGGCTTGATGCAAACGAACGAGGGAAGAGAGATAAAAGAGAGAATTGCGTTTTCGTTCTGTTGCATTTTCCCAAATTTTGGTTAGCGATGGTTTTCTCGCTTTCCAGACGAGGTTTCTTGGTTAACGTTGGTATCGTGAGACTTGGTCCAAGTCGTAGTATCGTTGCGGACACTGTTTCTGCGCACAATGTGCGATGATGTCTCCGATTTCTTCTCTTCTTGATCGTGGAGACGATCGTGATTCAACCTCGCGATTTGCATTGCTTGTGAAACTCTCGCGAAGTACTTAGCTCTGGTTGCGTACTAAGCTTCTGCTGTGTCCTGCAGAGAGAAAATGAGAACGTGCGGTTTCTTCCAACGCTGAAAAAACGATGCCAGAATCGCCGCTTTTCTGAGACTCCTCCGGCAAACAAAATGGCAGAAGATCACGATGCTGTTGATGCGGCTGTCCGTCCTTCGTCTGTTGCGCTCAACAACGCTGATGTTTCCGACACCTCTTCTTCGTTGCGCCTTGCAATCGACGGACTTACTAGACCCGTATTGCCAGATTCTCCAATAGAACCAGGTAGCGCAACAATCCGTCTGGTGGATTCTGTGTCTGGTCGTATCAAGACTGTCGAGGTAAAAGCTGGAGCTAGACTTGCTGCAGTTGCTGGTAAGAATGAAAAAGAAGACAGCTGCTATTATTCAGTGGCAGACATCCCCAGTCTCATCATCATCAGCAGCAGCAGCTTGGTTACGACCAACCGTCGAGACTTTGCATCGCCGCTGCTTTCCGACTCTTTGCAAAGCGAATCCGATCCACGACTCTGCGAAGCCATATTGCGCTCTGTGTTTGCACCAAGAGCGCCTGGAGAAAGTCTGGACGACTGCGTAAAAAATGCGGAGATCGTGAAGCGAGCCTTCACTCTCCACGACACTGTCTACTCCAAGGCTGAGAGCCGTGCTCTCAAAGTGGCGCAGTACCGAAGAGCTGGTACGTACGCTTTTTGCACTACTACCCCTTGACTGTCTGTTGTTGCAGAAGATGCGAAATTCCTCGTTGGTTAAGAGAAACACTCCTGATCCAAAGCCCCAATTGTACACTGGTTTTTTGCTTGCTTTGTTTGCAGAGGTTCAGATGAAGTTGGAAGCTTTGCAAAGGGATGATGACGTCCTGGTTCCCCCAAGCCAATTCCAAGATCCCGCTCTATATCAACGCTGGAAAGTGGAAGAGCTTCAAAGGCTCTCGGATTTGGTCACTCTCTTCGGCAATCTGCCTTCATTCTCAGGTGGTGTGCAAGTGGAGATCCTTTCTGGAGAAGATCTCAAACCTACTAATACTTCTTGCACCATCTGCAGCTTGCCAGCTTTCAACACGAAGCCTGCTGAAATCTCAGTCTACTGTTCTGTTTCCATTTTACCAGCAACAAGGCCACCAGTGACAACTCCCTCTCCAGCTTCTGAATCATCTGAAGCAGATGGACTGCACAACCCAGTGTTCCTCAGTGAAGTTGTAGTCTGCACAGGAAATGCTGATTGGCAGACACAATCACCATGGACACCCATTACCAGGTATATTCTCATTTTAACTCAGAAGCTCTCCTTCTTCCGGCAATTTTGCAGACTTTCAAAGAATGCTAGTCCTTGAAGTTACAACAGAGGTCTGGTTAGGGCTGGCTGAAGCTCCTCAAACCATCCTATTCACACATTGTACAATGTCAGACCATGTGTAGTCAGTCTATGGACAGTCACTATGTAGGTATACAAAGGAAAATTTGTAAATCTGCACCACCACACCCAACCTCAGGGTATTGAGCCAGGGCTTGGGAACCGGACTAACTACTTATAGGAAAATGCTTGTCCTCACAGCTTACAGGACCAAATTCTGATTGAAGTCTGGGAGAAGGTTGAAGCAGTTAAGGCTGCAGATCCTGATCCAGTAGAGACTGTAAGTAAGACTCCAGGTCAAATCAGCAACTTTCGACAATTTGCAAGAAGACAAAGCTCTAAACGAAAGAAAAGGGTGAGAAGTAGATTGCTAGATGATTTGAAAATGTGAAGCTCCCAGGGTTTGTGCAGTACATTATGAATGAGCCTTTCCACTAGAAGCCTCCTTGCAGTTTCCAAGTTCTATGACAAGAGCTTCAGAACATGAATACAGAAAGCAGTAGATTTTGCAATGTGGAATCTTATTGTATATAAACCTAGGCAAATAAATAGATACCAGCTTGGAAGGACAATTAGGTTACCAGATTTGAAGTATAGCAGGGTCCAAGTAAATGATGCTATGATGGACAGCTCAGCACTTTTGCATTGTAAAGTCATCCTTATGCACACAATACCCTGTTCAATTTGCTTATTTTCTGAAGCAATAGCAGAAAGTATAGATGCAGTTGATAAATTGGAGCTAGACTTTTATACAGGTGGCTCCGTGGAGTAGTGATACTTTCCTCGGGCAGGTGAAATTATCATTCAGCCGTATTGAGTCACAGGCTCTGGCTCAAGGAGGTGTACAAGGCCAGACACCAGCTACATCCTACATGCTTGTGGATGATAGAGGAAAACAGGGAATGAGCACCATTCAGTTGAAGTTCAGCTGCTCCTGTGAACGTTTTTACAGGTGCTTGATTATAACCATGGGCCTATACTTCTCCACAGATCTTGGTTTCTAGTGATTGTGTGTTCACATTGCCAGGATGCCATGTTCTGGAAAATAGACATGTGCAAAGATTTTAATTTGTACATTTTCTGGTTTGTATATTGTTCTAACACACTCCATTTAAAGGAAATGTGAAGTCACTGTTACTTTCCTGTTTGGCTATTCGTTGCAGGGATGCCCCGCCCAATAAGCTGCTTCTTATGCCTCCAATTGAGGAAATAGAAACAGCTTTTGACAACCTTGTTTGCATTGCCTTTCATGCAGAGAAGCAAGGTAGTTGCTTTGAAACTCCTACTATTAAGTCATTCATTTAACTGCTATCATGATGTTATTATGAACATTGTATATCTGCTCTTGATGGTTATTGTTCTAATATCTGATGAAGGCCCATATAACTACTGTTCTCACATCTGAATAATATATGGTAAATACCTGTTGTATATCCACAGGTAGCCACCATGCTCACATCTGATAAAACCTTAGATGCTCACTTTCTCTGATGCCCAGGTCATGTAGAGCAGAGAAATGAGCACTAGTGTTGTATTCACAGGCAGGATCGTTTTCACTAATATGGATGTGCACTTTCTTTGCAGATTCCTGGCAGCTTGGACCACAATGGAGGCAGATTGTCTATGGGTTTGGAGCACACTATCGGATTCGGGAAGAGCGGTGTGCATTGGGTGTGGTGAATATTATGGCTGGACTCTTTCAACAAGATGCTCGATATTGTCAAGGAATTGTCCAAGAATGGTTACCTGCTTGCAATGCAGCCAAGGATGGAAGATTAACACAAAACGAGCTTGCACTACATTGCCATATTGTTGTCTGTATGGACTGCTTCCTATCATATCCTTTGCTTTCTGTTGGTTCCTTCTCCTTTATTGTTATCTCTGTTATGTGATGAAGCTATCTTTTCTTTTCTCTGTGGCTAGACAGTGCAAAATCAGTCATCTGTGGGGTTAATGATTTCAGTACATGGTGGACATCCATTTGTCTACTGTTCAGTTTGTTGGATGTCTCTGAGATTTGACCCATTGGTCATCCTTTTTATGTTAGTTAGTCATGTTGGTCACAATCAATCTGAGCTCTAAACTGTATGAGAGTGCTTATTTTGTTACCCAATTAAAGAGTCACAAAGTAGACCAAACTCAGTATGCTCATCCATTGTAAACTGGCTGTAATGCAGACCCTAATCATAATCTGTATCCTCATGAGTCAGCCCTTGAACAGAGGCACTTATGTAGCTGAAAGTTTGACAAATGGTTTTGTGACTGACTGTTGTATTGACCGAGTCTGGATTTCTCCCATAGTGTCCACATAAACTTGTGGCATACTCTCATTGTTACCGTAATGGGCTGGAGAATGAATCATTGGTCCTATTCTTGTTGCTGGGGTAGCTCTGATGAAGCCTGCAATCAACTCCATGGAAAATTTCCATTCGGTTTTCCAAGGAGAGGAGGCAGCAGGAGTCATTCCAAGATTGATAGAGCTTTTGGGTCTCATCCTCCGCTGGGATCCAGACCCATCCGAACTCATTGTTCCACTGAGGGCCTGGATTCAGGTGAGTTTCTCATTTGTAAGTAGGTAGGAATTATGTTGTCCATTCAACCTTGCAGGCCAAAACTGATGGTGATTGGGATTTCACATTCAACTAATGCTATCTCTGTTCTGCTACTGATTATTTTCTGCTTTGGATTCAGTTTTGTCACTGCAAGAAGCATATGAATATGAACTCAGAAGTTTCTATCATTATCACTCATTCAGAGTCTTGGTTTTGCTTGGGGATTTGTTGAGTAAGCCAGAATGGCTGTGAAAGCCGGTTAAACAATCAAGTACTTGGAGAAACTGATGGAGATGGGATGAGAAAGATGAGTGCACAGTCACTCATCCAGGGAGTGCAAATGATTCGCACTGACCTAATTGAGTATAGGACAACATTCAAGGGTTCTTTTCCAAATAACTTTGATCTTCATCAAGTCGCAGCTTCAATGTACTATCAGCTGGTAAGCCACCGAGAAACTGAAAATTCTTGTCATCTTACATATGATGGTCACAGAATAACATTGGTGTGAATATGTAGGCCACACAGACGTAAATGCTACTCATAAGTATTGCTGGGAAAATTGGAGAGGGTGTCCCTAGCAGTAGTTTTCATAATTATTCATTCTAGACCAGAATTTTGTCAGAGAATCTCAACAACAAAATCAATGCAACAGTGTTTGTGTGTGCTAAGTATCAAATGATGGTTGTTTCTACAGATCTCTCATTATCTTGTCACATTTGTTGGAAATGCTTCAGTCAATATTTCTACAAAAGAATCTGAGGTACAGGCATCTCTTCTTTTGTAGATTTTGGCCACACTATTTTCATCATTGCAGATTCAGATTAGGGGAAATTTTCAAACCTGACCATCTGCAGTAGGAAGTTGCACATGCTCAAAATGTTCATTTGCATGGCACAGCTTTCTACATCACAGTTGTTACATGTAGCAATTAAAAACTGGGTTTGACAAGGGAATGAATGTAATGGAAGTGATGAAATTACTGCAACTACAGGCCCCTGGTAGTTACACAACAGGAATTTGGGTTTGAAAAATCAAACAAAGCACAAACATTACCCTGGGAATGGAGGAATGCAGTTCCAGCTTTCTTATGGCAGTAGATTTTGATTTTTCACAAAGAAGACTAAAAATCACATGTTCTTTTGCCCAATCTTTGCAGGATTTGATTGCCGAATTGTCTTTGCTGCATGAAGACCTTGTAAATTCTGGAGCCCAGATTAAGCTTCTTGATCTCAAGAGCTTTCTTGATCGCTGTGGTAGCTCAACTCAAAATACTGGCAAGCAAGCACAGGTTCTTCAGAGCATTTGAGTTACTTTATTGATTGACTCAGGACAGTTTTTCCCCACACATGGCTCCCTTCATTCGCACCATATTTCTTGCTTGGGAATATGGCTATACAAGTGGAATAATTTGTGAAAACCAATAAAAACCGACATGCGTGGGAAAGGTTTGTCACTATTATGATACCAGGAGGTGACAAGAGTGTTCTTTCTGCAGTTGCAGCTTACTCTGAGAACTCTGGTGTCTTAAAGACTACAGAGTTTTGGAGGAAACCATTGCACACAGCTACAACACAGTAAACATTCTTCTGCTGTCCACTTGATTTCATTGTGAAATTATTTCATTGTCATTGCTACTGATGAAAGGCATGTCACTTCCAAAATCCAAGTTCAAGAATTTACAACTGAACAAAAAAAATTCTCCCTGCATTTGGGGACACTGTAAATTCAATTTACTAAAAATTGAGATCAGAACAGAAGACAAAAACTAATCTCTCCAAAAAGTACATACCTGAGATTGTTTTCTTTGATCACTGTAACCAATTCATGTCATTAAGTTTTTCATCAAGTCTTTTGGTGCCATTTGTCATATTGCGCAAAATGGATAAGAGTGTCATTTCTGAACCTGTAAATTTTATCCTAAAATACCCAAGTGGGTCCAATCAGTCAGTCATTTGTTCAGTAAGTGAGCAGCAAAGTTGCTCTTAGATATGGGGAGGATATTATTTCTTCAACAGATTTTATGGACCTGGCTGCTGTGGTTGTGAGAAAGAAAGAAAGCAAGTGCTCTTTTATCTCAGTATTGTCTATGGTGCAAATGAAGAGAGAGAAAGAGCTATGCTAATTTAGCAGTTTGTTCAATGCAATAGGTAGTAATAACTACAAAGCAGGAGGAGGAGCAAAAGGAGGTGCTACTAAGGAAGTATATATATATATATAATGAAAGTTTGTTGCGTGAATGCGAGAATAATTTATGGAATTGTCCAAATTCACTTGTACAATCCAGAGGAAGCTCTTTTCTTCCAAGTCAAAACTCCAGCAGATTTGCTGAAGAGTCTGTTTGCAAAACCTTCCTCTGTAGTAGTGGTGGTGGTAGCAGCAGCCTGGTACCAAGCTGAACCAATCAAACTACTTGCAGGAACATTTGTGTTGTATTTCAATGATCCACAACACAACCTGATCCTGGCCCTGTTTACGTGTGGGTTGTGCATCTGTGATTAAACTGAACACAAAATTTAAAATGACTTTTCAATTCCTTCAAGGGTGGCTTCTTCTTCTTCTTCCTTCTCTTCTTTGAAACCCCATCATCTAGATGTCATAGTAGTGTAAAATGGCAGCAGAAGTAGCAGCAGAAGAGAACCATCATTGAGTCAGCTTGGAAAGCTGAGGATCTTCCGAGACTTGATCATCTCTAATAATATGTGATTTCAAGGGGACATGATGGAATTATTTCCATTCAAGGGGACAATGGAACTTCAAGTCTTGTCTGTCAAGAAAACAATCAAACCATGGTGATGCCCTGTGGTGCTCTACCATCATCATCACCATGCTTTTTTTTCAATGAGGGAGGAAAGCAAAAGCAAAAGCATGTGTGGGACTGGAAACACAGAGACAGAGACAGCCATAACAGTTCTTGGAGAGAGAGAGAGAAAGAGAGAGATCCAAAAGAGTTCTTGGAGATTGTGAGTATGGTGACAAACAGATGCAGAAGTAAGTATATCAGCTCTCTCTCTCCTCTTGGTCAACAACAACAAATGCAACCAAAACAATTCAAGCAGGAGTGATGGTGATGATGATGATGATGATGTCTGATTGGTAAGTGGAGGAGCCATTCTTCAACTTTGCTCCAACAACAACAGCAGCAGCAGCAGCAGCAGGTCAAGCACTGCTGCTGCTTTATGTTGCCCCAGCAAATTGCAAGGGAGCTGGAGGAAACTGGTGGGTTTGCTGTTGCCCCAGCAGGAGCTTGCTGGAGCTGCTGCATTTGATGCAGGCCGACAACAATCCCTTCCTCCTCTTCCTCCTTCTCATGGCACAATAGGCAATTCACAAGCCCTTTGCACACAGGAGAAACAAAAACGATGTGTGCTTGCATGTCTACAATACAAAGTATTTTGTGTATATGCAGAAGTAGTAGGCATATGTTGGTGAATGCCAGATTCAGGAATCAGAATCCAACACTACTGCTGCCGATTCTGCTTCTCAATGAAACATACTGGCCAATCTTTTTTCAATTGCTAAATTTCGCCAAAAAAGAAAAAAAAATACAGAAGTGAAGTGATTTTGCAAGGTTTCAATTGCCAAAACTGAGAACGAAAAAAAAAAAAAAGCAAAATTTGTATATATGGTTTTCAGTTGTGTAGCCAGAAAATATAGAAGGTTGATTAAAGATTTGTACAAGTTGTATCTGATTTTATAGCCAAATTTGGCTAAATCTTCTTAAGGATGATCACCATTTTTCTGACATCTTCCTATGGATGATCACCACTTAGGTGGCCAGGGCGAACCAGCACTCACATTGGTGGTACCTTCACCTTTTGGAGTGAGGCCTCTTGGTGGCCACATTAAACCCAAGTAATGTTAGAATTTGAACTCAGGGACCCTAATTTAGTCTTAGTATGGGGATATTTGCAATATTTAGAAATAATTTAAATGAATTTTGTGATGTTTACCATGGTACCAACTACCAAGCGGTGCTGGTTTCACCCAAGGCCCACTTAAGGCCCACTTAGGCCCACTTAAGGCCCACTTAGGCCACATACAAAAAGTTCCTTTAAAAAAACACTGATTATTATTACTCACAGAATATTCCACAGTGAATGGAGCCTCTTCGCAGAATCTTGGAATTGCAAACGTAAAGCGTACTTGCGGAATCTTGTAGAGCGAATGACCGTACTCGCAGAATCTTGGACTGTGAATTGAGGTGTACTCGCGGAATCTTGCAAAGTGAATGAGCGTAGTCACAGAATCTTGGAGAGCAAACGAGCGTAACTCGCAGAATATTCCAGAGTGAAAACGCGTATTCGCGGAATCTTGGAGAGTAAACGAGCGTTAACTGGCAGAATCTTTCAGAGTGAATTCGCGTATTCGCAGAATCTTGGAGGAGAGTGGATTGAACGAACTCGCAGAATCTTCCAGCGTGTTTTGGGTTTTGGAGGCCGAATACGAACGTAAAACTGGCTCTTTGGGTCTTTTGGTCGGACAACAGGAGGAGGAGTACGAGGAGGAGCGAGGCAGCTTGTGAAGATCCGGAGACGACACGAACCTTTTGCTTTCTTTCAAATTATACAGGTGCAAATGGCGGGAGTGAATCGGGGAGGAAGTGGTGCCGGAGGACCGGGGAGTTCCACTCTCCCGCCCCAGGAGCTTCTGGAAGATCTTTGCAGGTAAGTTTTTACCAACTTCCAGCTCTATCTCTCGTCCACAGTTATGGGTTTGTTTGCTTTTTTTTCTTTTTGGGGGGGGGGTGGGGGGGGGGTT
>Ga0116229_10005956_pt1 | contig 19745 bp, 20 predicted proteins | sample S1TSphgellanicum_3_FD_87313 | JGI IMG/M metagenome (GOLD analysis project Ga0116229, IMG submission 87313) | Host-associated microbial communities from peat moss isolated from Minnesota, USA - S1T2_Fc - Sphagnum magellanicum MG | ecosystem: Host-associated > Plants > Peat moss > Unclassified... | reverse complement strand
TGACCAAAGGTGAACGCAGGCGGTCCAGCGAAACACTCTCGTGCACGATCTCGCCGGGCTCTGCGCCAAACCGGCCGTCGAAGGCGGAGCGCGTGTAGAAAGGCGCGTCCTCAAGCGTGCGGCGCAGGCGCGGCGGCGGGTGTTTATCGCCCCGCACTCTGCGCGGCATGCGCCAGAAAGTCAGGCGCTGAGCATGGGTCGGCGGCGGCTCAATCCGCTCGGTCTCGCCCGTTGCTCCAATCCGAAGCGCGAGGCCCGCCTCGCCGCCGCCTCGCCGTTCAACGTCGTAGAAGATGAGGGTGTCGCGCGCCCTGTGTATGCGCGACCAGTCCCAGCAGACGAAGCCGTTTTCGAGCGGCTCAGCACCGAAGTTGGTGTCAAAATACCCCTGACCGCGCCAGGCGCAGTCAGGATGGCTCAATTTTACCTCGACCTCTGCGCGCGGGGCGATGGGGCGCCAAAGGTGTCGTCCTTCACCGTCGATCGCGAAGGTGTCGCCCACCATCGCAGTCGGATGCAGTCGGATCGTTCCGCGAAGGGGAAATGGGATGGGGGCGGCGACTTCTCTAAAATCGATCTGCAGCGCGCCTTCATCCCATCGCACCTGGCTTGGCCCGATCGACAGGGTGTGCGCTTCCTGATGCAGGGCGTTGCGCCGCCGCTCGGTCATGGCCCAGCGCTGACCGTCGGCGCGATAGAGCGCGACGTTCACCGCGCAATGGTCGAGGGGATCAGCCCAGCCCGACCACGCGTAGTAGGGGGAAAAGACACTGCCGATAAAGGCAATTACAGAGATGCCGCACCGTCCATCCTCGCTCAGGGCGTCGACATACCACCAGCGATAGCCGCCCGCGGGAACCGCAACGTCGAAGCGCGGTCCTTGATCAGCCGGGCCGCCGCTAACCGCCCGGATAAGGCCGCCATCGGAACTCCGGCTCCTGGGTGTGCTCCGCCCCCCGCCTGGTAGAGGCCCGGTATCTTGGTTTTCGCGCCTGGCCTCTGGAACGCCGCCGCCCAGCCGTGGGTGGCCAGCCCGTAGAGGGCTCCGCCCGTCGCCGGATAAAGGGTGTTGAACCCCTTGGGCGTCGTCGCCTGACGGGTCTGGGGGCTGGACTCCACCGTCAAGCCGCAGCGCTTGAGATGGTCGAATACCTGGGTTTCGCATAGGGAGAGCTCCCGTTCATCGAATTCGGCCCGATCGCCGTTGGCGGGCGCATTCACCAAGACCAACAATCGCTCTGCATCGAGAGGCGCTGCGGCCTCTCCACCGCGATCCTCCGCGCAGACATAGATCGTCGGCGCTCGGGGAAGCCGCCCGCGTGTGAAGATGTCGTCGAATTCAGCCTGATAGTCGTCGGAAAAGAAGACGTTGTGGCGAAGCAGGGGAAATCCGCCTGTTTTTGCATGGAGGGCCCAGGTGACGGCTGAAAGAGAGCGCCTTGCGCTCGGCCTGAGCTTTAGCGCTCGCGCGACGTCGGCGCCGAAGGCGCCGCCGGCCACCGCGCTTGCAGCGGCGCTCGAGACGACGGTCTCTGCGGCCAGATGCTCCTCGTCCGCGAGCAGGACGCCGCAGACCCGGCCCTTCGCCAAAAGGATACGCTCGGCTTCTACGCCATAACGAAACCGCACGCCGAGCGACAGAGCCAAGGCTTCGAGCGCCCCTGCGAGCCGCTGCATTCCCCCCTCGACAGCCCAAACGCCTTCCTGTTCGACGTGGGCGATCAGCATGAGCGTGGCCGGCGCCTGAAAGGGCGAGGATCCGCAGTAGGTGGCGTAGCGGCCGAATAACTGGCGCAAACGCGGATCTTGGAAATAATCGCCAAGGGCGGTCCAGAAGGTATCGAAAGGGCGAAGGGCGAAGACGGAGGGGAGGTTGGCGAAGCCGACCCTTTGGGTGAGGCCGACGGGCCCGGTCTGCTGGTCGGCCAAATAGGTCCGCCTTAGGGTTTCGAAAACGCGCCGGGCTTCCGCGCTGAACGCCCGATACCCCTTCGCCTCAGAGAGGCCTGCGAAGGCGCCGATGGCGTCGGCGGATCGCTCGATATCGGCGAAGAGGTCCAGCCCTTCAGTCTCGCTCCAGGCGTGGCGGGCCAGCACCTCGAGCGGCCTTAGGGTGATGTAGCTGTCCAGACCTGCGCCAGCCTCCTCGAACAGGGCGTCGAAGACCCAGCGCATGGTAAAGACTGTCGGTCCGGCGTCGATTTGAACCCCCGCGACCGAGATCTCCCGCATCTTGCCGCCCGGCGCCGCGCCACGCTCAACCACGGTGACGCGAAAACCCGCCCGCGCGAGATCGATGGCGCAGGCCAATCCGGCCATGCCGGCGCCGATGACGACGATATGCTCCCGGTTTGCAGGTGGGAAAGAGTTCATTGATTTGGACGGTATCATGTGTCTAGTCTAGATGACACTTCGGTGGTTCGTCGCCGATGGTGGGAGTTGAACGCATGACCGTCACCCTCAGAATCGAAGCGTGTCTCGAAGCGGCGCTCGTGCGCGGGGAGGGGGGCGCTGCGCCGCCGAAACTCGCGGCGGCCCTGCGCTATGCGGTGTTTCCCGGCGGCGCCCGGGTCCGGCCGAACCTTTGCCTGGCGGTCGCCGGGGCGTGCGGCGACGACAATCCGGAGCTGGCCGACGCCGCGGCGGCGGCCATCGAATTTCTGCACTGTGCGTCTCTGGTTCATGACGATCTTCCCTGTTTCGACGACGCTAAGATCCGACGCGGCAAACCCTCGGTCCACACCACGTTCGGCGAACCGCTGGCGGTTCTGACGGGCGACGCCCTGATTGTCATGGCGTTCGACGGCCTTGCGCGGAGCGGGGCAAGCGCGCCGTCACGGCTGCCTCTCCTGCTCTCGACCATAATCCGAGGCGTCGGCATGCCGAGCGGGATTGTCGCCGGCCAGGCCTGGGAGAGCGAGCCCTTCACACCGGTCGAGCCCTACCACCGGGCCAAGACCGGCGCCTTATTTGTAGCGGCCACAACGGCGGGTGCGCTCGCGGCGGGGGCGGATCCAGCGCCCTGGCGCGAACTTGGAGAAAAACTTGGGGCCGCCTATCAGGTCGCTGACGATCTGGCCGACGCGGTGTCCACCGAACAGGTTTGCGGTAAGCCGATCGGCCAGGATGCGGCGCTTCAACGCCCGAACCTGGTTGCGAAGCTTGGCCTCAAAGGCGCCTACGGCCGGCTCGAAACCCTGGTGGGAGAAGCCGTCGCCGCCATCCCTCCCTGCAGTGGGGCCAAGGACTTGCGCGACCTCGTGCAAATGCAGGCGATACGCCTTGCGCCCAAGCAACCCGCTCGCAGCGCCGCCTGATCCGGCATGGCCGGACCGGCATGGCGCGAAGCTGCGCTGGCCTGGCGTAACCGCCTTCTGGCGAACCCGCGTTTCCAGCAATGGGCCGCAGGCTTTCCGCTCACCCGGCCGATCGCGCGGCGACGCACTGAAGCGCTGTTCGATCTCGTGGCCGGGTTCGTTTACTCCCAGACCCTCTTCGCTTGCGTTGAGCTCAAGCTGTTTGAGCATCTGGCCGACGGCCCCAAACGCGACGCGGACTTGGCGCAGGCCTTGGGGCTTCCCCGCGAGGCCGCAAAGCGTCTCCTGTCCGCGGCGACCGCCCTGCGCCTTGTTGATCGTCTCGGCTCCGAGCGTTTCGCCCTCGGCCCGCACGGAGCGGCGGTCCTCGGCAACGCAGGTCTGACCCAGATGATCGGCCACCATACCCATCTCTATGCGGACCTGGCCGACAGTGTCGGCCTGCTCCGGCGTGGACGGGGCAGCCTCGCCGCCTATTGGCCCTACGCAACCTCAGACTCACCGCAGGCCGAGGTCGCCGAAGGGGTCGCCGCCTACTCAAGCCTCATGGCCTCGACCCAACCGGCCGTAGCGGCGGACATCCTTCACGCCTATCCCATCAGACGACATCGCCGACTGTTGGACGTCGGAGGCGGGGAGGGGGCTTTTCTAGCCGCTGCAGGCGCCGAGGCGCCGAAGCTTCATTTGATGCTGTTTGACCTACCGGCTGTCGCCGAGCGCGCCCGGGCGCGGCTGTCTTCAGCAGGCCTGCTTGATCGCACGGACATCCATGCGGGCGACTTCCTCGCTGATCCGGTTCCCGGGGGCGCTGATCTCATCACCCTGGTCCGCATTCTTCACGATCATGACGAGGCGGGCGTCTTGGCTTTGCTTCGCAAGGTTAGATCGGCGCTGGCTGACGACGGCGCCCTGCTCATCGCCGAACCGATGGCCGGCGACGCAGGACGCAACCGGATGTCCGACGTCTATTTCGCCTTTTACCTCCTCGCCATGGGGCGGGGCCGGGCACGAACGCCGCGCGAGCTCTTTGCGCTCTTGCGCACGGCGGGGTTCAACCGGATGCGGCTCCTGGCGACCAGGAACCCATTTCTCCTGCGCGCGATCCTCGCGAAGCCATGAGCACGGCGCAGACGCGATCATTTCATGTTGGAGGCCTGAATGGACACCTTAGCCGTCGTACTGGAAGAACCCGAACGGCTGTCGCTTCGCCGTCTCGATCTACAGGATGCGAACGCGGACGATCTTGTCATCAAGATCGACTGGAGCGGCATCAGCACAGGCACCGAGCGTCTTTTGTGGAGCGGTCGGATGCCTCCGTTCCCCGGCATGGGCTACCCCCTCGTGCCGGGGTATGAGTCGGTGGGCCGTGTGATCGACGCAGGCGCAAGCGTGCGCGCGCGGATCGGCGAGCGTGTGTTCGTCCCGGGCTCATCGGGGTTCAAAGACGCGCGCGGTCTTTTTGGCGGCGCGGCGCGCAGGGTGGTGGCGCCGAGCGCCCGTGTGGTGTCCATCTCAGATTCCCTGGCCGAACAAGGGGTTCTGATCGCCCTCGCAGCGACCGCGCGTCATGCGATCGCCAAGGGCCGCGATGCGCCGCCCGATCTTATTGTCGGGCACGGCGTGCTGGGTCGCCTCCTCGCACGTATCGCGATCGCAGAGGGGCACCCCGCGCCAACGGTTTGGGACACCCACCCTGAACGCCTGGCCGGCGGGGAAGGATATGCCGTCATCCATCCTGACTCCGACGACCGGCGCGACTATCGCGCCATCTATGACGCCAGCGGAGACGCCAAGCTTCTCGACACGCTGATCGCCCGGCTCGGACGGGGCGGGGAGGTGGTGCTGGCAGGGTTTTACGACCAACCGCTGTCCTTCGCCTTTCCCCCGGCGTTCATGCGCGAAGCTCGCCTGCGGGTCGCGACCGAATGGGCGCCGGAGGACCTTGTGGCCACGACCGCCCTGATCGAATCGGGTCGGCTTTCCCTGGGGGGGCTCATTACCCATCGCCTCAGTGCGATCCAGGCGCCCGATGCATACCGCACCGCGTTCACCGACATGTCCTGTTTGAAAATGATCCTCGACTGGCGGGGCTGCTCCTGAATCGCAACGCCACGCAGATAGGTGTACATTTGAATTGACATGTGAGAGCGTCAATCTAAGTTTACACACAAGACGTCCGGGCCTTCATCGGTTCCGATTCGAAAGTGAGCCTATGAGCGTAACGCTGATCGATCGCCGCGCCCTTCGCGAAGAAGCCGCCCTGGAGCCGGATCCTGTGCACACAGGTGAAGTGACCAAGGAGACTCAGGTCATCGCCATCTATGGCAAGGGTGGGTCCGGCAAGAGCTTCGCCCTGTCCAACCTCAGCTACATGATGGCGCAGCAGGGCAAGCGCGTGCTTTTGATCGGATGCGATCCGAAGTCTGACACGACATCCTTGCTCTTTGGGGGGAAGTCTTGCCCCACCATTATCGAAACCTCCGCCAAGAAGAAACTTGCTGGCGAAGAAGTAAGAATTGAAGACGTTTGCTTTACCCGTGACGGCGTGTTCGCCATGGAGCTCGGCGGCCCTGAAGTGGGGCGCGGCTGCGGCGGCCGCGGGATCATTCACGGCTTTGAGCTGCTCGAGAAACTCGGTTTTCACGACTGGGGCTTCGACTACGTGCTGCTCGACTTCTTGGGCGATGTGGTGTGTGGCGGCTTCGGCCTGCCGATTGCGCGCGACATGTGCCAGAAGGTCATTGTTGTCGGCTCGAACGATCTTCAGTCGCTCTACGTGGCCAACAACGTCTGCTCTGCGGTGGAATACTTCCGCAAGCTCGGCGGCAATGTCGGTGTGGCCGGCATGGTTATCAATAAGGACGACGGAACCGGCGAGGCGCAGGCGTTCGCCGACGCCGTCGGCATACCTGTCCTGGCCGCAATCCCGGCCGATGAGGATATCCGGCGCAAGTCCGCCAACTATCAGATCATCGGCGTCCCGGGCGAGCGTTGGGGCTCTCTGTTCGAGGGGCTGGCCGAAATGGTCGCGAGCGCCCCGCCGGTGCGTCCGACGCCGCTGACTCAGGACGGCCTCCTTGGCCTGTTCGATCCGGATCAGACCGGCGGCGCCTACCAATTGCAGCCGGCGACGCAGGCGGATATGCGCGGTGGGGTCTTCGTCGAAAAGCCGACCCTCGAAGTCGTATACGACGCGGTCTAGCCCCATGAGCCTGGACCCTTCACCGCCTGATCCGAGCGACGCCGATAGCGGCTCAAACGGGCATGACGCCGCAGGTGAAACATCAGGCTGCCACGCGGGCGGCGAGCGGATGCGCGCAGCCGCCAAGAGCGCAGGCAAGTCCGAGGTGCTCGATCGTTACGCTGCAGACTACCCTAAGGGCCCGCATGACCAGCCCCAGAGCATGTGCCCCGCCTTCGGCTCTTTGCGCGTCGGTTTGCGCATGCGGCGGACCGCGAGCGTTCTGTCGGGCTCCGCCTGCTGCGTCTATGGGCTGACCTTCACATCGCACTTTTACGGCGCGCGCCGAACCGTCGGCTATGTCCCGTTCAATTCAGAAACCCTGGTCACAGGAAAACTGTTCGAGGACATCCGCGAAGCAGTGTTCAAGCTCGCGGATCCTGAGCTCTACGACACGATCATCGTCACCAACCTCTGTGTGCCGACCGCGTCCGGCGTCCCCCTTCAGCTCCTGCCAAAGGAGATCAACGGGGTGAGGATCATCGGCATCGATGTGCCGGGCTTCGGCATACCAACGCATGCGGAAGCCAAAGACGTTCTGGCGGGCGCCATGCTGAAGTATGCGCGCAACGAAGCCGAACAGGGCCCCGTGGCGGCGCCCCATCAGATAAGCGATCGGCCGAGCATAACCCTCCTCGGCGAGATGTTTCCCGCCGATCCTGTTGGGATCGGCATGATGCTGGAGCCCCTTGGCTTGGCCGCTGGACCCGTGGTTCCGACCCGCGAATGGCGCGAGCTTTATGCGGCGCTGGATTGCGCGGCGGTTGCGGCGATCCACCCGTTCTACACAGCCTCAGTGAGAGAATTCAAAGCTGCGGGCCGCAGTGTTGTCGGCTCTGCGCCGGTCGGCCGCGACGGCACGGCAGCCTGGCTTGACGCGATCGGGGCGGCGTGCGGCATCGCCCAATCCAAGGTTGACGCCTCGAAGAATAAGTTCCTCGGCGCGATCGAAGGCGCCCTGGCCGGGGCTCCGATAAAGGGCCGAATCACCCTCAGCGGCTATGAGGGGTCCGAACTTCTCGTGGCGAGGCTGCTGGTCGAAAGCGGCGCGGACGTGCCCTACGTCGGCACCGCCTGCCCGCAGACCGTCTGGTCGGATCCTGACCGTGAATGGCTGGAATCCAAGGGGGTTCGCGTTCAGTTCCGCGCCTCGCTGGAACAGGATATCGCCGCCTTCGAGGAGTTCGGTCCCGACCTCGCCATCGGCACAACGCCCGTGGTTCAGCACGCTAAGCAGAAGTCGGTCCCAGCGCTTTACTTCACCAATCTGATTTCGGCCCGGCCGCTGATGGGTCCGGCAGGCGCAGGGTCCCTGGCGCAGGTGATCAATGCCGCCCTCGGCAACAAGGATCGCTTCGATCGCATGAGCGCGTTCTTCGAGGGCGTTGGCGCCGGACATGCCGCCGGGGTTTGGCAAGAGACACCCGCCGATCGGCCGGAATTCAAAGCGCGCTACGCCAAGACTATGGCCTCTTCCCGGGCGCAAGAAGAGGCTGTCGGCACATGAGCCTCGTCCTCGATCATGACAGGGCCGGCGGCTATTGGGGCGCCGTCTATGTGTTCACCGCCATCAAGGGGCTTCAGGTCATTATCGATGGCCCGGTGGGCTGCGAGAATCTCCCGGTGACCTCGGTGCTCCACTACACCGACGGCCTTCCTCCTCACGAACTGCCGATCGTTGTCACAGGACTGGGCGAGGAAGAACTGGGTCAGACCGGCACAGAGGCGGCCATGAAGCGCGCCTGGCGCACTCTGGATCGCGATCTGCCGGCCGTGGTCGTCACAGGCTCGATCGCGGAGATGATCGGCGGCGGTGTGACGCCCGAGGGGACCAACATCCAGCGCTTTCTTCCGCGCACGATCGACGAGGATCAATGGCAGAGCGCCGATCGCGCTCTGACCTGGCTCTGGACCCAGTTTGGTCCGAAAAAAGTTCCGAAGTTCCGTCCCCGCAAGGATGGCGAGAAGCCCAAGGTCAACATCATCGGCCCTGCCTACGGCATGTTCAACCTGGCGTCGGATCTGGCCGAGATACGCAGGCTTCTCGAGGGCGTGGGCTGTGAGGTGAACATGGTTTTCCCTCTCGGCAGCCATCTGGCCGATGTCCGAAAGCTGGCCGACGCGGAATTGAACGTATGCATGTACCGCGAATTCGGCCGTCAGCTCTGCGAGACGTTGGAACGCCCCTATCTTCAGGCGCCGATCGGGCTCGAGTCGACAACCGCTTTCCTGCGCACCCTGGGTGAGCTCGTCGACATCGATCCTGAGCCCTTCATCGAGCGTGAAAAGCACACCACGATCAAGCCCGTGTGGGACCTCTGGCGCTCGGTGACCCAGGACTTTTTCGGGACAGCCAGCTTCGCGATTGTCGCCAATGAGACCTACGCGCGCGGGGTTCGCAATTTTCTAGAAACTGACCTCGGGCTGCCTTGCACCTTCTCTTTCAGCCGCACGGCCGGTGTTAAGACCGACAACGAGGCGGTCAAAGCGGCGATCCGCAAAACGCCGCCGCTTGTGATGTTCGGCAGCTTCAATGAGCGCATGTACATGGCGGAAGCCGGCTCACGCGCCACCTATGTGCCTGCGTCTTTTCCCGGCGCCATAATCCGGCGCCACACCGGCACGCCCTTCATGGGCTACGCCGGCGCCACCTACCTCGTGCAGGAAGTCTGCAACGCCCTCTTCGACGCCCTCTTCCATATTCTCCCCCTGGCGGGACAGATGGACAAAGTCGAAGCAACACCCGCCAAGCGGCACGTAGAGCTGGCTTGGGACGAAGAGGCCAAGGCGGCCTTGGACAGGCTCGTTGAGGCGCAGCCGGTTCTCGTGCGCATCTCGGCGGCCAAAAGGCTGCGTGATGCGGCCGAGCGGGGCGCCCGTATCTCTGGAGAGACGCGCGTCTCCGAACGCCGCATCGCCATTGCTCACGCCGGCTTGATGGAGGGACAGGCGGCATGATCGCCTTGCCTCATCTCTCGCCGCAAACCACCAGGCTCCGCCATCGTCCGATGGCGCTCGCCTGCATTGACTTGGGCCTAGAGACCAGAATCGCTCCGGTCGGGCTCAAACAGGATGTCGCGATGATCGTCGTCGCGGCAGACAGCGCTGGAAAGGCCGATCCGCCTGCGGGGAAGCGACAGCGGGATTGGAGGATATGTCATGGCGGAAAGAGACGTCGGTAGTTTATCCGGCCTCACGGAGGCCGAAGCTAAAGAATTTCACAGGATATTCCTGGGGAGTTTCATTGGCTTCACTGTTGTCGCGATTATCGCGCACGTGCTCGTTTGGACTTGGCGGCCTTGGCTGCCTGGACCGGGTGGTTACGCTGAGCTCACGCAAGGCGTAAAATTAGCCCACCAAGCGATCATGTCATACTTTGCATAGAGGAGAACAGGAATGTGGAGGATCTGGTTACTATTCGATCCGAGACGCGTACTAGTTGGACTGTTCGTATTCTTGTTCACCCTGGCTTTGCTGATTCATTTCATTTTGCTCAGCACGCCGCGGTTTAACTGGATCGAAGGCCCTAACGCTAAGCACGCCGCTCCGGCCGCTGCCGCGTCGCAAATGCTCACGCCTGGCCCAGTCCAGTCGTCGATCACGAGCGCTTAGTCGTACTCGACTATCGGTCGACTTCAGAAGGGGAAACGGGCGCGCGCCGGCTTTACCGGCGCCGCCCGTGACCCGGTTTTTCAAGTCGCAGGCCTAAGGCTTGCGCACAGACCACAGGGGCGGAGGCACCAAGATGGCGCTGCTGAGCTTTGAACGAAAATACAGAGTCCGAGGCGGAACGCTGCTCGGTGGTGATCTGTTCGATTTTTGGATCGGACCTTTTTACGTCGGCTTCTTCGGCGTGACGACCATCTTCTTCTCCGCGCTTGGGACTGCCTTGATTGTTTACGGCGCGGCCGTGGGGCCAACCTGGAACATCTGGCGGATCAACATCGCGCCGCCGGATGTAAGCTATGGCTTAGGGCTGGCGCCCCTCAACGCGGGCGGACTTTGGCAGGCGGTAACGGTCTGCGCTCTGGGCGCCTTCACATCCTGGGCGCTCAGAGAAGCTGAAATCGCCCGTAAGCTTGGGATCGGCCTGCACGTGCCCATTGCGTACGGCATGGCGATCTTCGCCTATTTCACCTTGGAGGTGATCCGGCCCGTCCTACTCGGCGCCTGGGGCAACGCTTTTCCTTATGGCATTTTCAGCCACTTGGAGTGGGTGTCGAACACCGGCTACAAGTATTTGAATTTTCACTATAATCCTGCGCATATGATCGCGGTTTCGTTCTTCTTCACCACAACCTTCGCCCTTTCGCTGCACGGCTCTTTGATCCTGTCAGCGGTAAACCCGGGAAAAGGCCAGGTCGTGAAAACGCCCGAGCACGAAGACACCTTCTTCCGCGACATCATGGGTTACTCGATTGGGACGCTGGGCATTCACCGCCTGGGTCTGTTCCTCGCCTTGGCCGCGGTGTTCTGGAGTGCGGTCTGCATCGTCATCAGCGGTCCTGTCTGGTCACAAGGTTGGCCCGAGTGGTGGAACTGGTGGCGCAATCTTCCAATTTGGGGTTGAGGAGCGGAACATGGCCGGCTATCAAAATATATTCACGAGAGTTCAGGTTCGTGGCCCCGCCGAGCTCGGCGTCGCGCTTCCCGGCGGCAGTTTTCCGCGGGACGGAAAGCCCTTTTTCTCCCGGTTTCTGGGGATCCTTGGCAACGCCCAGATCGGGCCGATCTATCTCGGCTTCCTGGGCGTCGCGTCTCTGGTGTGCGGATTCATCGCTTTTGAGATCATCGGTCTCAACATGTGGGCGTCTGTGGGTTGGAACCCGATCGAGTTTGTCCGGCAGCTGCCCTGGCTGTCGCTTCAACCGCCGCCCCCTGAGTACGGTCTAAGCATTCTGCCGCCGCTTCAGGAGGGGGGATGGTGGCTGATGGCTGGCTTCTTCCTGACGACCTCGCTCCTGCTTTGGTGGGTGAGGACCTACACGCGGGCCAAGGCCCTCGGCCTTGGCACACACGTCGCCTGGGCGTTCGCAGCGGCGATCTGGCTTATGGTGGTGCTGGGCTTTATCCGTCCGCTCCTGATGGGCAGCTGGAGCGAAGCGGTTCCCTTTGGGATCTTCCCGCATTTGGACTGGGTCGGCGCGTTTTCGATCCGCTATGGCAACCTGTTCTACAATCCCTTCCACTGCTTCTCGATTGTCTTCCTCTATGGCTCAACCCTGCTTTTCGCGATGCACGGCGCAACCATTCTGGCGGTTAGCCGATACGGCGGCGAGCGCGAGCTTGAGCAGATCACCGACCGGGGGACGGCCGCCGAGCGGGGCGCACTGTTCTGGCGCTGGACCATGGGCTTCAACGCTACGTTCGAATCGATTCACCGCTGGGCATGGTGGTTCGCGGTGTTGACGCCGCTTTCGGGCGGCATCGGCATCCTGCTTACCGGGACCGTTGTGGACGACTGGCATGCCTGGGCCGTGGCGCATCACTACGCCTTCTCCCTTTAGGGCCGCGCCGAAGAAGACAGTTGGCCGCCGTACGCCTGTACGGCGGCCAACTTTTTTGGGGAGGGGGCGCTGGCGTCAGCGCTCAGGCTCAAACGGTCCGTTCATCCGAACGATGGCGAGGTTGAGGGTCGTCGCGAAGGCGACCCACACAAGGTAGGGCAAGAGCAGCCATGCCGCCAAAGCTGAGATCGGGCCAACGCCGATCATCGCCGCAAGAATGGACAGCCAGAGGAATTGGATTTCAAGAAGGCTTAAGTCCGGCCGCTTGAGTTTGAAAAAGAGGGGGCTCCACAAAAGGTGGAGGAAGGCGGTGGCGCCGAAGAGGACGCCGAGCCTGAGGTGGGCGCCATCCCCTTGCGCGTGCGTCCAAGCCTCAACGCCGGACCAGCCCGCGAGCCCGAGGATCACGGTCCAGGCCGGACCGAACAGCCAGTTTGGCGGGTTCCAGGCGGGCTTGCGCAGGCCTCGATACCAGTCGCCAATCTCAGTCATGAGTCCACCGATACCCAGCAGCAAGACCGTGATCAGAAACGCAATGGCGAGCGTACCGATCATCTTTAGGATTCGCCTCCCGCCAAACCTATGCGACCTTGCCTTCCGATTAGAGATGAGTTGCCAAAAGGCAAGCGCATTGGTTTGAGCGGCGATAGGTCGAGCTAAGGGGCCGCCCTTCGAGCCGGCGATCGAGCTGAGCTGTCCAGATCGCTCTAGGGTCGGCGTCGCAATGGACCGGGGGACAAGGATCAGGAACGCTGCATGCGCCGCTTCAGCGCCGCCTCTGTCATTTTTTTAAGCTGAGCGTGGCTTTTGCGAATGTTGACTATCCTCGAGCGTCAGTACAGGTTCTCGGCGATGTTTGACGCGTCGAAAGTTGTGGGCTTGAAGTGCTATCCAACGGGCGTGCAGACAAGATGCGCATCTGCCTTACGAACCTTGCGCAAGGCATCTTCGCTTCAATTGGAATGACTACCGACAATTGAGAGCTGAAACAACTCGTCGCTGGCTACGCGAGGCGCTAGCTGGGGTATTGGGAAGGACACTTGAATGACCGAGAAAATGAATCCCGCGAGCCGCCGCACCGTTCTGATTGGCGCCGCCATGATCACGAGCCTGCCCTTGCTGGCGCCGCAAGCGGCGCAAGCAGGCGTGGTGACCCAGGCGAACGCGAAGTATCAGGCGGTTCCAAAGGGCCCCAATCACTGCTCTATTTGCAGCTATTTCATCGCCGGCCCCAAGCCCGGCGCGAATGGCGCGTGTAAGCAGGTCGCCGGCGTCATTTCGCCCAATGGCTGGTGCCAATTCTTCGCGAAGAAGCCGGGCGCAAAATAAGGCGGAATAAACTCCGCCCGCTCCAAAGCGCCCAGTTCCTTGGTTTCAAACGGACCGGGTCGGCCCGTCTTCCTGAGCCGTGCTCAGCTCCAGGGCTGATCCCGCAAGACGGTGTTCGAGCGCTTTGTGCCGCAGGCGTTCGCGCCAAAGTATGCGCCTATAGGCCGCCATCTGTCTCAACCCCGACGCGGCTGCGTCGGGGTTTTTTCGTCGTGAGGCGCGCCAGGAGCGGCCACAAGATCGCGGCGTGTTTCGAAGCGGCGCTCAACGGCTGCGAAAAGCGGAGGCCGCCCACATGAAGGTTGAGGGCGTCGTCTGACGTGTTTTTCAACGCGAGGCTCGTCTTGGAGCCTCGCGCCTACGCCGATGCGTCTTCCGGCCCGGTCTTTTTCACCGGTGTGCCGGACAATCTAGTGCGGCGGAGTGTTCGTGAGAGATTCAAGCTTGGGTTTCGCCGGGGTTGGCGTCGTTGGAGTTCGTGACGTTTCGATCGCGCTCACGGGTGCGGCGCTGGCCAAGCAGCCCTTGCGGAAGGATTGAAATGCGCTGTCGTGAAGACCTCGCCTTTCAGCCTCGTCATTGCATTGCTTGGAGCGGGTGGTGCGATCCGCTCCGCTTGGAGAGGTCACCGCCGCCGCGGCGCGCGTGGTCGGCTTGGGCTCGGTCGGCCCCTTCGGCGCCAAGGCGCCCTTCATGCAGGTTGCGTGAAACGCCGTGCGATCCGCGCCGACGAGCCCCTGCTCTTTAGCCTGAGCCCAGCAGGATTTTGACTGAGGGCTGGCCTTTGACGTCGCGCCGCTCGGACCTGCGAGCACAATGGCCATGGAAAACAGGGAAAGTCCTGTGATCTCCGCAATCCGCTTCATTCGCTCCTCCCATGGATGATCTGGCTGCGCGCACCACCATCGGAGCAACGAAGAGATCGCAGGTGTTTGCTGTTTTCAGTCTTACGAGGGCAGCTAACGGACGCAGCGCGTTAGAGTTCCTGCCTCGCCTTACGGACTTGCGGCGTCGCTTTTTTCGCGATCGTGGAGACCTTGACCCGCTGGATCAGGGATTAGTGGGCGCGCCAGCCAAGACCACTGGGTTTTTCCGCGCAATCCTCTGAAAGAATTGTCGTCACTGCCCCGTCTTCGGCGGCGCAAAACACTGGGCGTTAGGTGGGCTCGGGATGATACCTCAGAAGATGTCCAACCTCGTCCGATGAGCCCATGATGAAGCCTGTCCTTTGGTGCGGCGCCTCGGCGACAATATCAAGGATCGGCCGCGCGCCGTCGCTGGCGTCTCCGCCGGCGCGACAGACCAGGAGCGAGATCGGGTTGGCTTCATAAAGCAGGCGCAATCGGCCGTGCTCGTAACCCGGGCGCCGATCGGACGGGTAGAGGAAGATCCCGCCGCGCATGAAGATACGGTAGCTGTCGGCCACCAGAGAGGCGATCCAACGCATGTTGAAGTTGCGTCCGCGTGGGCCGTCTGCACCGAGGACGAGATCATCGATGTACCGCGTCACCGCCTCATCCCAATGACGATGGTTCGAGGCGTTGATCGCGTATTCCGACACGCCTTGGGAGATCGACAAGTCTGACTCGATCAAGACGAACGCGCCGGTCTGCCGATTTAGCCCGAAGAGATGAGCGCCCCCGCCGACGGTGACGATCAGCGCGGTCTGCGGCCCATAGATGAAAAAGCCCGCGGCGATCTGTTCGTTGCCCGCTCTGAGGAAGGCCTTCTGCGGATCGATTCCATGATCGACCGGGGCGGGAAACACCGAAAAGATAGTGCCGATCGGCGCGTTGACGTCGATGTTCGACGATCCATCCAGAGGATCAATCGCCAGGGCCAGAGGCGCTTGGGAATTGAACCTCTCAGCGGTCTCGGTCTCCTCCGACAGGTAAAATCCGACGGGCGCACGCCGCGCGGCCTCTGAGAACAGCGCCTCAGCCACAAGGTCTAGATTTTTTTGGCTGTCTCCATCCGCGTTTTCGCTCCCCGCAGACGCCCCCCTCCGCCCGTCTGTCGCAGGAACCGCGATCAAGGTTGAGAGATCCGTCGCGGCCCTGGACATCTCAACAAGCAAATGGATCAGCGCATCGGCGAGCGGCGCCTTCAGATGCGCCCGCGCCTCGACGCTCAGAACCGCATCCAAAGACCTAGCCGCGTCCATCGTGTCCTCCCGATCCTAGGCCTGCTGGCGGGGCCCGGTCGAACTTCAAGGATTCCTCGCGGCGCGCAAAGCGTTTTCGAAGCCTAAGAGCGTTGAACGCATCGCCAAGCTTTGCCTAACCGCCCCGAGCCCCTTCGCCGGTTTTATGCGCGTAACCGGCTCGCGCGGCGGACGTCACGCCGTTCAGGCGCCCCTTCGGGTAAGGCGTCGCCGGTCAGGCCGGTGCGGGCAGGAGCCTGACTTGGGGCCAACTTTGGGAGCGTGCGCGCGGCCTCAAAAGGAACCGGATGTCCCGCCCCGGTCTTTGAGAATACCCGCCTGGACATCATAGGGCGCCTTCAAAAACCCGGTCTCCACATGCGGGGTGTCGCCAAATACATAGGTGGGATCGGCGGCTAAGGTATAGGCGGGCCAAGCGGGCCCGCCGGGACACTGCGGCGAACCGGACTTGGCGAAGCTTACCCAGCACCCGTGAACCATCCTCGCATAGGCGCGATCGGCATCGGTCAGGGCCTGGGGCGGGATGGGCGCCTTGTCGATCGTCTCGAAGACGAACGGGATCTCTCCCCCGTGCACCGCGCGCGGGAAGAACCGCCTGACCCCAGGCGGTACGAAGGCAAAGTGGTAGAGCCAGACCGGATTGCCGGTTGAAGCCTGGCCTGCGATCCAGTGCGCAGGGGCGCCCATCACCGAATCGCGGAACAGATTCCGGCCGAGGAGCGCATCGTCCGCGCCAGGATAGGCGGAGCGCAATTCGGCGAGTCGCTCAGGCGAGAGCTTGGAAAGCGCCGCCGCCGCCGCGGTCGAGGTCGTGAGCGAATCCTCACCCGCGTTCGAGCCAATGATCATGGGCACATCGGCGGCCCGCCCATCTGCGAAGCTCTGGGCGATCGACGGGCCCTCAACGATTTTGCCATCCACCATAGGCCCGGAGGCGCGGCGGAAGGGCAGGGCGTCGAAGGCGGACAAGGGCAAAGCGCGCAGCTGTCCTGCCGTGGCCTCCGGCAGTCCGGCCGCCGTGGCCGCGGCGACAGCACGCGCCTCAGCGTCGGCGAGCGAAGGGGTTGTGCCCCAGCCGCCGCCGGACTCGACGATGGCCTGGGCAAAAAGACCCTTGGCCGCCTTGGACGCGAGAAGCAGGAGGATGTCCTGACCGCCAGCCGATTCGCCGAACACGGTCACACGCGCCTTGTCGCCGCCGAAGGCTTTGGCGTTGCGCTGAACCCATTTTAGCGCGGCGATCTGGTCCGTCAGTCCGTAGTTTCCGACCGGCTCGCGCCCCGCGTCCTTAACAAGCGCAGGATGGGCGAAGAACCCGAGCGGCCCTAGGCGATAGTTCACGGTCACGAGCACCACGCCATCGCGCGCGAAGCTCGATCCATCGTAATAGGGCACTGCCGATCCGCCCTGCTGGTTGCCGCCGCCGTGCAGCCAAACCATGATCGGGGCCTTCTTAGCGCCTAAAGGGGCCCAAACGTTGAGGGTGAGGCAATCCTCAGCCGTCGGGCCGTTCGCCGCCCCGGCCAGGAGCGAGGCCACTGGCGGACCTTGCGGGCATGAGGGGCCGAAGGCGGTGGCTTGTTTGGGCGCCGACCAGGGCGCGGGGCCGCGGGGCGGGGCCCAGCGTAGGTTCCCCACCGGGGGCTCGGCGTAAGGAATCCCCTTGAAACTCGCAACCGCGCCGGACGCGACGCCCTGAAGTTCGCCTGCGTCGATCCTCACCGTTTCGGGGCTGCCCGCCAGGGCTGCCGATCCCATACAAACCAGCACCGCGGCCCCGGCCGCGCACATGCGCCTCATCTGCATCCCTCCACTTTTTGTTCGCACGCGCACACCTGAGGTGACCAACGCGCCCGTTTGCGACCGTCACTCTCAAGCAGACTGCCGATAGCGCAACCCCTTAGGGATGATTTTAGCAGGCCAGCCCTTGCGCCGCGTCTCTCTGTTTAGGTCTGGCGGGCTTTCAGAGAGCCAGGTTGGGATAAGGGTCAGGATGACGGGGTCAGGCGTGCGCGGATTTTCACCTGCGGAGTTTTTCATGGATCGGGCGGCCGGCCTTGAGGACCTGGGGCGGACGCGCGGTTGACCGCAACGGAAAGAGAGGGAGGGTTTCAGGAATGAGCGCCTGCCGATATCATACTGATACAGCGAGACTTATGGCGGTCGCTTTCATGTATGCCCACGCACTGAAATCAAGAGTTTGACGCTGGGCTCGGGGGATCTGCGTCCCCTGAGGTTTGCGGCGGGCCGGAGCCTCCCAGCGTCCTTGCCCAAGCGTCTGCAACCCTGGCCCTGTGCATGGGAGCGTCTCGCCAGGCGATCCCCAGCGATCGCCTTCAGTCGGCTTCAAGGGCGCCCAGCGGACTATCTGGAAAGAGGGCGTCGATGAAGCCGAAGCGGGTCATGTCTCTGATGCGCTGCGGATAAAGAACGCCGTCGAGGTGATCGAATTCGTGCTGAAAAACCCGGGCGTGAAAGCCTTCAGCCTCGCGGACGAGGATCTCGCCGCCCTCAAGGAGGCCGCCGTAGCGGATACGTTTGATCCGCGGAACCATCCCGCGCATGCCGGGCACCGATAGACACCCTTCCCAGGCCTCCTCCGTCTCCTCGGTGAGCGCCTCAAGCCAGGGATTGATCAGGGTGGTGACCGGAACCGGCGGTTCATCTGGATAGCGAGGGCTCGCCTCGAAACCGAAAATCATGAGCCTGAGCGGGATGCCGATTTGCGGAGCGGCCAGTCCAACGCCATGGGCCGCGTGCATGGTCTCGTACATATCAGCGATGATCGCCTTCAGCTGGGGATGGTTCAGGTCTTGGACGGGCTCGGCCACGCGTTGAAGCCGAGGATCGCCCATCTTCAGGATCTCGTGGATCAAGGGCGGCTCCAACCGACGCGGCGCTTTGTGAGGTGAATATAGCAAGGTTTGGAAAAGGGCGCTCGCCCGTCTGCGCGATGGGCCCTTGCGGGCGCGCCCGGCCTGCATATCGACCGATCGGTCGGTAAGACGGTCAGTGTCTAGCCGCGATGGCTGAGAGCCCGCCGGCCTGCGCCGCCTCGGGCCTGGCCTTACGCTTTCGGGCGGGCAAGGTCCGCGGCCCAGACGACGGTACGCAGGATCTGCGCGTTCGATCCTGAGGGATAGGCCTTAAAGGCGATCCGTTGGCCTGCCTTGACCAGGATCTGCACCGATTGGCTGGCGTTCAGGTGGTATTCGATCGGCGCTGGTCCATCCTCGCCTTTGGCGGCCTCCTCGCCCACCTCGATACTGACGGCAAGACTGGCGCCTTCTGCTGTGGCGACGCCGACGGACTGTATCCCGATGCGGACGACTCCATCTTCAGCTCGCTCGATCCATGTCTGTGTGCCGCTGGATCCTGCAAATAACACCGATGCGTCGCCCGGTGTGGAGAGGAAGCTCGTATCCTCCTCCGAGAGCTTAAAATGAGCCGCCATGGTGTTCTCCAGGTCCGTGAGACAATCGATTGGGTTTCGGTGCGGCCCTTGGCGGGCTAGCGAAATTGGTCGCTCAGCGCGGCGAGCTCTCGCTGCTCTGTCGTCAGCTGTTCGAGGGCGCCCGCGGCGATCCGTCGGGCGGCCTCTGATACACTGGGGTCGTCAGCCACCCTCGCGAAGTTCTGAGCCACCAGGCTCTCGCGACGTGCGATTTCCGCGACCAGGCCCTTGTCGCTCTCACGGGCCAATAGGTCGCGCGCGACGGTGATAAAGCGGTTCGCCTCACCGACCATGGTGCCGTCACGCACGGGTTCCTCTCCGCAGGCGGTCACCTCGCCCTCGAGGGTGTGGATGAGACCGGTGCGCGCGTCTAGCCTCTGCTCGAACAGGGAGCGAAATAAAGGATTGCGGGCGCGTGACGCGCCCTGGCGAAATCCGTCGGCGCTATCGTGAGCGCTGCGAAGCAGGGTGTTGATCGCTTCGCCTTCGGGGACATCGCTCATCGGGTGGCTCCCAGAGGCACACGGCTGAAGACACCCAAACGAGCGATGACGATGGCTGTTCCGCTTTAGCGCCCAGCTGATTGGTCCGCCCGGGCCAGGATCCAGCGGCCGCCCCTGCGCCCTTTCCTTAGAACGACTTTGGCATGCCGAGAACGTGGGTTGCGACATGGCTGAGGATCAGATTGGTGGAGATGGGCGCCACCTGGTAGAGGCGGGTCTCGCGGAACTTC
>Ga0116229_10005950_pt1 | contig 19755 bp, 13 predicted proteins | sample S1TSphgellanicum_3_FD_87313 | JGI IMG/M metagenome (GOLD analysis project Ga0116229, IMG submission 87313) | Host-associated microbial communities from peat moss isolated from Minnesota, USA - S1T2_Fc - Sphagnum magellanicum MG | ecosystem: Host-associated > Plants > Peat moss > Unclassified... | reverse complement strand
AGGAGGAGGAAAAGGAGGAGGGGGAGGGACCGCACCACGAAGCTACCTACGGTGGGAGAAGAACAAGCCTCCTTGCCAAAAACAGAGGGTTGCAGCGTACGAGGCAACTGCGCGCCTGGCCGCTCTTCTGTCAGGACTCAGAACGAAACCCTCTCGGCTACGACTACTGAGAAGTTCCAGGGTTTTTTTCTTTCTTCCGGTTTTTCAATTTTGTGATATAGCTGAAGTGGCCATCATCCATCCATAAGATGATTTGGCTACATACTAGATGTGAAAGTAGAAAAAAAATAAAAAATTCTATATTCTTGGCTACCTAGTGGAAATTATTATGAAAATCTGGCGATTTGGATTATTTTTCCTTCAAAATTTGGCGACTTTTGGTCATTTTTTCCATGAAAAATTTCGCCAGAAAAAACACTGCTGAGAACTTATTGCTGGTAAGTTAAATAAAGGCAACCGAGTTTTACACTTGTCTAGGATTCATACGTCACGTGTACAAACTTACTTTTGGCTCTGTTTCGACCAAATAAACCAAGCTCGGATTTCAAAATGCGAATAGGTAGCAAAATTCTCACCCAGCATTGATTGGTAGCTATGGTAAAGTACCCGTCTAGGCACCTATCTATCTGTCTGGCTCAGTGGAGCGTTTTTCCTTTACCCCCAAATTTTGTGATGCAGCACGAGTGCCTAACCAGATTTTTAAATTATTTTTGGAGGGTGGAGAGCGGGGTGGGGGTGTAGTTTTGTCATGTGAAATATGGAAGTAAAAACTTTAAGCATACTTCTATAATTTTTTGCTACTTAGTGGAACTTGGAATATGTTTATTTTTTCCGAAATTCGATGACTAGAAAACCCAGATTTCTATGGGAACATATGGGAACAGACAAATTATAGAGAATTCCATACTCGTCAACCCCTCCCCAAGATGAGCCCTCTTAGGTGTGTATGTTCGGAGGTTTCATTGGCTCCATGCAAGTCTATTCCTAGACATGGTTGGCACAATTTTTTTGCCTCAGCTAATAACCCTTCTACATAAAAACAGCACACCTATTTACTTCTTGCCTCATGAACTCCGCAAGGTTTGAGGCAATAAAATGGCTTTGGCCCAGAATTTGTGCACAGTACGCTGTGACTGGCAAAAGGCAGTACATCGTTTAACACCTACTAGGATTCGTCAGAGTAATTTATTGGTCCAGGTGGTTTGCTATCAGTAATCTCCCCACCTTGTACCGTCTCAGTTTCATGTTTCCTGGTGAGGCATGGAAACAATAACGTAACCCAACTAATTGGGATGTGCCATTTACTGGTGAAGGAAGGCTCAAAATACCTGTTTGTTTTGGGTGGAGCAGCTCTACTCGAGATTTGTCTTCTCAAGTTTCAACCATTGGTATCATAGTACCTTCGCCATTTCAACACATGTCCGTCGAATAATTAATTAATTAATTAAAATAATTCATTTCAACAAAAGAAATTTCCTAAATATTCACTATTTATTTCACAATATTTTTTGATTTGAAAGAAATAATTTTTGAAAATCTCAACATTTCTGAAAATAATATAATTAGTGTCTCAATTCTGTTTTGTATTTGCTTTCTTGGAATAAAATTTGGCAGATTTTCCCCCCAAATTCGTTCTCTCTGCATTATTACACTATGGATGGAAACTTACTTTTTATTCAAATACACGCTATGGTTCCGGCCCTGTGTGTGATAGAAATTCATTTTTGAAATCCAAATGAAGTGAAGTGCGCTGTTCTCACTCACAATAGCATGAACAAATAAATGCCCCTTTCAGGTTGGTTTTAAACGTTATATGCATCATCATCAGAGACTGTTTGCTCATGCCGAGAATTGTGCAATGAGGATGATGAATCTCTCTAAGCTCCAGGTGGCTTTGGGACGTGAACCCTTTAATTAGACATGTCGGCCCCAAGGCAAACCCCCAATAATGGAAAAGTAAATGGAGGGGGGGCCCAAAGGGAACTGGACAGTCCTCAGCAGAGCTTACATGGGTGGACAAGACTATGGCCTATTCAGGGATTTCACTTCTCACTTCTCATCCAATAGAGATCGTTCGGTTGGGGATTATAAATGCTTTCTTAATATGTGGGGTCCCATGCACTTCCTTTGCCTACCTCTTTTGTTTAACATACTATTGTCTGTTTGCTGAGTATAGTAGAACCCATCATCATTTTTACCAAGAGTCAATAGTGGGAATGGGTCTAATTACAAAAGTCAGATTGCTAACTTGGGTCTCTGCAGGATGGATGGTGTGTGTACATGAAACACTTTTTCATTGAATTCGTGGCCCCTAGCTAACCATGGTGGTTGGCTATGTACATACAAACTACACACCATCCACATGCTTCCACCTGCACTTGGTGGCTACTAGGTAGGGAGATGCTGTGTATGGTTAGAACATAGCTAACCACCACCTGGGTTAGCTATAAGAAAGGAATGCTATGAAAGAGTGTTTCATGTACCACATACCATTCATCCTTAGTGATTGGTAGGTGCTGGTTCACTTTGGTGCACTGGTGGGTGTTGTGTGCCATGTAATTTTATTTTTTAAAACTATGCAATTTTTTCTAGTGTATACAAAGGATACCTTACATAAGGTAAAATGTTGACATGCCTTATGAAAAGTGTAATGCCTGTGGAGGCGGCATTATGCTTTTCATAAAACCCATTAGTTTTTTTTCTCATGATACAAGGTATTCAAAGGGTACCCCCTGAGTATCATGAGATTTTTAAAAAAAATCATATGCAATTTTTACACCATGTAAAACCCTTGGAGGTGAGCTTTACAAAATAAGGGCCTGTGAGGTGGCTTTACCCTACACATAATCCCCTCATCTTTACTTGTCTATGAGTCCCCCAGATTGCAAAATCCTTATACTTAACATGTTTGCAAGTGCTACAATAGTCCATCCAGCTTGGATGGACTACCTTTAAAATTATATCTCCAACGTACTTGAAACCTTTTTTAAAAAACCTAGGGTAGATAAACTAATCACCAAACACTTGAGGATTTAGACAAGTGTAGTGTATTTGGTCATTGATTATTTGATCATGGGGTCCGAAGAGAAAGTGTGCCCCATCTCTAGGCACACCCAAAGCCACTTGGATTGCAACATTTGGTGGAGATATGAGGAAAATATGCCTCCTAAAAGGAAAGGAGGGGTTACACTTGTTAGAAACAAATGCACAACAAACACATGCCAACCATATGAGCAAACACTTTGCACCTATTGAAATGTGATCATAATTTCAACATTTGAAAAATGAACAAGATTTGACCTACTTTCGAACTACTTGAAATTGAAAGCATAAAATGAATTTTTATGTAGAAATGTTTGTCATGCATCATTGGCTTAGATCTCTGCAGAACAAAGTTAAATTTTTTATGAACATGAGGAATTCCATGTTTTTTTTAAACCTAAAAATTCAACTAGCATTTTCTTGTGAAAGTTTAAGGTTTGTTTCCCTTGGTTTTACAATCCAACAACAATTTCCTTTTTTTCCCTCCATCCTTAGCTTAAATGTTTCATTTGCATTATGTAAGTTTCCTATTTTTATTTTCAGTTTTGATTTGTCCTCTTCCATCTTTGGTGTGTGCGCTAGATGGTTGTTGCCTTCCATGAAATATTATCCCAATTTTTATTTATTTTTGTATTTTTTCTTTCTTTTTCATGTTTTGCATTGAAAAAAATAATTCATTATATGTTTATGGTTTGATGTGCAAGTGATGGTTGTAAGACAATGTTAGGTGGTTGTCAAACGTTTTTAATCATCTCACACCTAGTTCGAATTGAAAAGTTTGTTTTCTTGTTGGATTGATTTTGAACACCCCCTACCATATCTTTGTGGTCTAATTGCCCCCTTTGCATGTTCACATGGTTCAAAAACTTGTAACCCCCTTCTTTTGTTCATCTTGATTTTGTGTTCACGTGTTTGAGAAGCCATTTTTTTTTGTTTGTTTTGATCTCGTGTTCATATGCTTTATAAACACACACTTTCCTCTTCTTTTGATTTCATGTTCGTGTGTTTTAGAAACCCAATGCCTTCTTCTTCTACTTGTTTTGATCTTGTGTTCATATGTTTTAGAAGCCTTCTTCTTGTGTTCATCATGATCTTGCATTCATGTGCTTGAAAAGCCTTCCTCTTTTGTTCATCACAATCTTATGTTCATGCATTTCAGAAACCCAATGCCCTCCTTTTGTGTTTGTTTTGATCTTATGTTCGTGTGTTATAGAAACTTAATACTCTCCTCTTGTGTTCGTCGTCATCTTGTGTTTGTGTGTTTATATACCCAACACTTTCCTCTTGTGTTCATCCTAATTTCATGTTCGTGTGCTTAAAAAAACCAACACCTTCCTCTTCTATTTGTTTTGATCTCATGTTCATGTGCTTCTAAAACCCAATGCCATCTTCTTTTGTGAATTTCAATCTCATGTTCATGTGTTCAAAAAACATGTGCCCCTCTCCCCCCCCCCCTTTTATTCATTTTAATTTTTTGTTTGTGTGTTCAAAAAACCCGTGGTCCCTTTTTTATTTGTTATATTCACCTTGATCTTGTGTTCATGTGCTCAATAAACCCACAACCCCCCTATTCTATTTCTCCTAATCTTGTGTTTGTGTGCTTGAAATCCTAACGCATGTCAGTCTATTCATCCTCCTCTATGGAGTCCCATCCCTTCCCCTCTACACAATTGATTATTTTAAGAAAGGATGTTACACTCTTGTTGTAACATGTTCCTTTGCTTTCATTTGAACTATTACTCCCACCCTTGCTTCCCTTTGAATTTATGTTGTAAATCCAAATTTCACACCTCTATACAATAAAGGATGTGCCCTTAAACTTGTTACAAAATTGTTGTGAAACCTATCTCCAATTATTAATTATTGTAGTTATAGACCAAGTTGAATTAGAATTTATTCTTACATGCTTGTTTAACAACCTTCGAGTTGCCTTCTTAGCCACATTATTAATTATTGTAGTTATAGACCAAGTTGAATTAGAATTTATTCCTACATGCTTGTTTAACAACCTTCGAATTGCCTTCTTAGCCACATTAAATAATCAACAACTCACTAGGCCCTCTTATCCTCTCCCCCCTTCTTTTTGGTGCTTGATTATTGTTATTATTTTTTTGGCCAAAGTTTTTTGTTGCAAAATAGTTGAATATGCACTTGATGTTATTATGAATGATTGGTTATAGTCCATTAATTATTTTCTTTTACAAGTATACATAACAAGGATAACAAATTTGCAAAAGATAAAGCCTCTTGGGTTGCTATCACAAGATGTTCAACTTGTTGTGCTTCAATTGTAGGTCCATTTAAGTCAATAATTAGGTCGTAAACAACTTATTTTTGCATGGTTTCATGTGCAACAGTAGGATCCTTGGGTTCTTCCTCGTAATATGTACATTTGATTGCTTTTATTCATCATTAGCCCCTATTACATCTTGTATTATTACTATGAGGTTCAATAGTTATGTGGCAATTCAATTTTCCCTCCACTGTTTTTTTCATTAATTGTTTCACTAGATTCATCATTGTTTTCATTTGAGATGTTTGTAAGCATTGATGTGTATACATCATATGGTTTAATATTATTATTCATGACATTAGGATTGAGAGGGTAGATTCTTGTAATCTTAAACCCATTATTAAAGTATTTTTTGAACAATAATTGGTCCCAACTCTTGTCTATCAAACTAACCAAGGTAAATTTGTTGGGTTCATAATGATTATTTTAAACCATTGCATTATATTTTTATTTTTAAAGTAATTTTGAATGGTGTGAAGCAACTCAAATCTAGCATAAGTTGTAAGGCATGAAACATGTGAATGGTAATGTGATCATATCTAATACAAATTCCTATGTTTGTCCTATTGCTTTTAATGTAACATGTGAACCATGCCCATCTAGAACAAAAAAATGTTGATAAAATTAAGAGATCTCATTTAAAGTTAAACTATTGAATAATGACATAAATTATTTGAATAAAAAAAATGTCATCAATGCATTGGTTTGTATCATTATACATGTTTTTGTTTTGCATTGTAGTCTTGTCTAATCCACTCACCCTTGAAAATGTATAAGCTTAGTAAATACCCCATTGTTGCATTTAGGGCATATTTTATTATTATCCATTCCCTATATGCAGGGATGGTGTCATAGACCTATTGTGAACCTTTTCTCATCAAAATGACTATTGCCCTACCTAAATCCCCATTTCCTCAAAATTTTAAATGTGATTTAAATTATACTTGTGTTGAATAAACAATGTTTGTAAATTATGGCAAAATGAGTTACATGATTAGATTGTGAAACCTTGTGCCATGTAGATGTCTAATATTTTGTAAGTCAAATGCTAACACCTAAATTAATACCACTAAGAATTCCATTCTTTACGGGGGTGGACCTACTTTGAATCAATTCTACTATTTTTAATTTGAATTGTTGCAAGGTAATTGAAAGTCCACATTCTTGCATACCCAAAATACAAGCCATGAGTGTTTTGTCCTCCTCATTGGTTAGCACACCTTGTGAGCCTAATTTCTTCAATATTGTCTTGCCATTCACATGATCTAAAAGAAATGTAAATGATATGTGCCGAAATTTGTTTGCTTTCGTCAAAAAGGTTTGACTTCTTTCCACTACATCCATTGGCTTTTCCAAGTTTTTAGTGTATGTTTTCCTCATTAGGTTAGGCTAAAAATTTAATTTATTTATTGAATTGTTTGTTTTTAATAGAATTGTAGGTGGGATGTTATTTTTATCCATCATTGGTTGATCATGTAGGCTACTTCATCACCTACGAAATACAAGCAACATCACGGTAGTCCCTTACCTCCTAGCCTTAGCCTCCAACAAGTTCCAAGGTGTCTAATTGGGATGTACAAAAGGAATAAATTTTAGCCTCTTGTATGCAGCCCAAATTTTCAAAAAATGTGTTAGGTTTGGATAACGTGAAAGTGCATGAATTTTGAAAGTTTTGTTAAAAAATTATTGCATAGAATATTACAAGTCATCCTAATATAAATGGACATTTACCAGTTGATGTGTAGGTTGTTGGTGTCAACTTGATGTTGTAATGATTTGCAATTTGTTGAAATCTACAAGAACTACTCTTGGCACTATAAATTGTTGGATCCAATGATAATATGAATATTTGTTGAAAATTTCTTGGTAGAGTTTATCAACATAAGAAGTTCTTATTTTCACAATTAATGTTTATGTGGGATGAGCTTGTAAATTTGCTTCTACTCTATAATCTTGTGAGTTGGCTTTTAATTTGACTATCCTTCTTTTATTTTTAATTGTAAACTTGCTTCCCATTCATTTTTACTTCATTTTAACATAAAAATAGATAGTCTATAGGAAACTTAGGAATTGACAAGCTTGAGAGGTTATTCAAATGTATGCCTCTATTATGGTTAACTTGTGATTGGAATTTTTGGTTTTGACAAGAATCCAATGTGAACATGAAAATGTGCATGCTTTTTAAGGGCAATTATGTGTTTTGTTTTGGGATTGTAAAGATGTTACTTTGTATTATTTGTGTTGTATTCAAAAAAATGCTTATACCCCAAAACCCTTAATCTTGCAATCTTGCATTAAATCACCTTGCTAACAAACATTTCTTTGTTATGAAAAAAATTGCAATTTTTTCTTAATTGGGTTATTTTACACCCTAAACCAATTACTTGGGTTGTATTTATGGGGCTATTTTTTGTAAAAGTGCATTGTTAAACCCCATTACCAAACATTTATTTTTGTTAAATGGCTCAATTTATTTTTCTTTACTAAGTTATTTTACACTATAGACCAATTACTTGGGTTGTATCCTTTGAGTTAATTTTTTTTTAAGTGCATTATTAAACCCCTATTATCAAATGTTTATTTTTGTTAAGTGTCTTGAATTTATTTTTGTTGTTTTAAACATATGAACAAATAATTTGCTTGTATAAATGTAGTGAATTATTCCCATCACTGAACATGTTGTTAATTTAAGTGCGGTGGAAATAGTACCCAAATGCCCTAAATTTAACCCATGGCTGAATATAATACATTGCCCATGTGGGGGTGATAAAAAAATTGGTCAAATTTTTCTACCAGCATATATTCAATCATAAGTTGCAAAATGCACACTAGCCAATGCAATCATGGCACATTGACCAACCTAGGCATGAACTTTTGCTTTGATTAGTGACCAAACTAAATTCGGTGACTGGCCTATTTACCCTACCAATTCTTTCTTAATTATGTTATATGCCATCTTGCACAACTAAATTATTTAGAAACAAAGTGGGTATGCTACCTTATGAATGAATTATTGGACGAAAATGTGAGGATGATACCTTATGCAATAAATACCCTATAAAATGTATATGCAATATAAGTAAGTTTTTTCCTTCTTCATAAGGTGCTTTCCTAGCCCCTTCCGATTTTCCAATGAAATAGATCTTGGCCTTCATTCATTATATGGGGGACATTTTCAAATGTGACAATTTCAAGGATTCATGGATTGCACTAGTGTTGGGTGGGTAAGTCTTTTTACCTTAATATACATGTGGATATATATAATAGGATAAATACATACCATAATGATGAAACCTTAGCAAGTTCTATTAAACAAAACACCCAACAAATGGAGAAAGGAAAAAAAAAGAGGACGCAAGTCCAAGCCAAAAAAACAAAAGCAAAAGTGGGTCACAAAGGGGCAAAGGAACAAATATGTTCCAAAGCCCTCACAAATTGAAAGTAGCATATTAAAATAGGAAAGGGAAGGGAAACTTGAAAGAGCAATAAGCCTAGAAAAACTTTCACCTACAACATTAATACATTTCAAAATAAAAAGAAACTACACTCTCTACAAAGTTACCAACACCTTTTGCCTATAAAAGGCATGTATAACTACTAAAGGAGGGCTACTATGCACTTTGCTGATCACACCATGTTAGCATATCATCCACTTATTGGTGTAAACAACCAAAAACCTCTATGGCAAGGGGGAAAAATGCATTTATTGAGTGCCAATCATGGTACAATTTGTCCTTTGCTTGAACTACCATCATTGCAGCCACCCTATGAAATGAAACATGTGAAACCAAATCTATTTAAGTGGGATTAACAATGACCATGTCAGCCAAAGTGCAAATGCCATTAGCTAATAATACAATGTCAACCCACCAATGAAAAAATTGAAAGGAAGGTAGCAAAAGGACACGAATGTGTTCATGCAAAACATGAAACCTCACGTCTTTTACAATGGAGGCAAAAACATCTTGAGCAACATCATGGGATGTAATTCATTCCCCATCATGGGAATAATGAAGGTGGGTCCCCATTGAATCTAGGGGCTAACCACAAATGTAATAAATCAACACAAGAGTTAAAGGATAAAGGAGGTTCAACCTTGTGTGCAACATGGAAGAGAAAACATTAGGGGCCAAACAAAAAAATGGGATAACTAAACAAACAAAAAGCCATGCATTCACCCCCAAGTCCGCACATGACCTCAAATGTGCATTATGAATTATAAGTCATGTCAAAAAGGATGTTAAAAAAGGAATGATTATGCAATTTGTTTGAAATGATTTCTTGAAATCAATCTTATCCTCTCTTTACAAATTGCATGAAAGGAGGAACACAAGCCACCACATTCAAGGGAAGGAGCTTATGTGTCAACAACAAGTGAACCTAGAAGGGGAGTGCACTAGAACTATTGGCACCTATCACCTCAATAAGAAAAGACGATCTTTCATATTCAAATGACCATACCATAATTGATTAGTAATTTTTTTTTGGTTTACCATTTTATTTATCTCCCTTGGGTGAACCAACACCCATGTTGTTACCATGGCAAAAATTTCAAATTTCAATTAAATAATTTTGAGATATTACAAATATCCCATGCTTAGACTAAATTAGGGTTTTTGAGTCAAATCTAATATTTTTGCTTAATATGGCCACTACTAGGCTTCACTCCAAAAATTGAAGGTACCAATGTGGGTGCTAGTTCACCCTAGCCAACAATGCATCTAATCTTGGCCTTTGTATTGTTAGCTTTCCCATTCCTTTAGATGAAAACTATGAATCTAAAGCCTAGCCTTTGCCTAGCTAACTCAAAATTAAATTATTGAGTATTGGACTCTTTGTTTTCTTGGAAAATATCAAAAGAATAGACAAACAAATGCCCATGTCAATAGGCACATCCTGCAACAAGGAACCTTAGAAATTGGATGTTTTTAGGATTGTTTGACTTGTCAAAAGTTGCTAAAGTCAATACTTTAGATTTACTCATAAATTTGAAGTTGTGCTTTGGATCCATCAACCTCTAATTTAAATCTCAAAATTCATGGTAGGTACTAGGTACTATTCATGAAAAGTTTGTAAACATGTTTTCAAATTTAGAGCAATTCACAAATTTGTTGTTGTGCTTTTGCTAGTATTGACATTGACAAATGCTAAACTTGGATGTGACCCACCAAAATAATGAAAAATAAGAGTTTCATCATACCAAAACATCAATTGGTGTTAACATGACATATCACATCAACATCACACTAGCCTATCTAACAAAAGCACCACACACTTTTGTTTTTGTGCTTGAAGGTGTGATGTAAATTGGCCCTTAAAAGACATCCATAGCTAATGTGCATTTTAATAAATGGAGGTTTTTTAAAGTATGTTTTTAAGGCATACATATGTGGAAGGGCACACTTTCTCTTTCAATCAAGTTTCATGTCACCATCTTTCTATGATCTTTATCAAAGGATTTTCAATTTCTAGAGGCTTCTTCTCTCATTCAAAGGCTTTCTTTCAAAGGCTCATTGTGTCAAGTGCATCAATCAGGGGGATGGGAGTTAGTGTTACACATGATTTCCAACTCATAGGAAACAATAGCCTTTTATTTTTCAAGTCTTTCATGTTAAAAGCATGGAAGTATTGTTGACCTTTACAAGCTTGGAGAATACGTCAACCGGTTAGCCTACTCTTGCAAACAAACACAATTGGGTAAGGAGTAATCTGAATTCAAAATTAAATTAAAGTCTACTTACTGTACATAACAATGATACATGGAGAGTTAAGTTATACTGATAGAGTTATCTGTAAAGTACTCCAAGCTGCGTGTACTGGGCCCTAGTTTAGCCCAAACTGGGGACGAAATCAAAAGACAGGATGAAGATAATTGTTCAACAAGGAGAAAAGAGGGGACCACACTGGTGTTCTTGCCTCAATTTGATCCACGCAGGAGTTTCACCCCCAGTTTTGGATTTGCATTACCTGTGTCGTCTCTGCTGCTCATATTCTTTCAATAATTCAGTCTCATCAAACTAAAATCCTGCAACTCTTATGACCTGGTACCCACCCTAAAAAAAAAACGAACCAGAACCAGTTTCCCACTTTTGTGATGTAGTCAAACTGTCAGCCATCCACAAGAAGATTTGCCAACTTTGGCTATAGATCAAATGTGAAAAATAAAAATTCTTTTCTATTTTGGCTATCTTCTGGAACCTGTTGTAAAAATCATGAAAATTAATTTTTCTTAACCCCAAAGTCTGTTGGATTATTGCCACTTTTTTTCACAAAAAATCCTTTGTATGTGTAGAATTCACATTTTCCAGGTCGAAAAAAATGTGAAAACTCACCCCCCAAAATAAAGCTTTTCCCCGGCCTGGCCTGGCCTGGCCTGGCCCGGCCCGGCCCCTCCCCCCATCCCCAGTTTAACCCAGTTGACCGTTGAGTAAGGTAAAAAGATAAGTAAAAGAGGGGACCAAATTTTAGTCCTTTGGCCTAGGCTACGTGTGGTCGCTTGGCAGCCATGCAAATGTAGCCTATTTTACGTGGCAATGTTTCTGGCTACCAACAGCGTGAAAACTGGGTAAAGCTGACTATCTCAGCATAGCCAACTGGAAATTTATAAGTCTGGAATTTATGGCATAGGCCCTTCCAGCACACACCAGAGCATCTTCACACAGGAGGATGGATGATTTGTGGACATGAAACACTTTTCTGTTATACTCCTGTCCCATAGCTAACCACGGTGCTTTTGTTATGTACTTACCATCCACATGCATCTACCTTGCCTAGTAGTCAACAAGTGACCTTGCCTAATTACCTACCTACATAGTAACTACTTCCCTACCTACTTACATGGGTAGTTACCTACATATAGTGTATCATGAGGGATGGGTGATAAGTGATAAAAAAAACTTTTTCATTGAATTTTCATTTCATACAACAAAAGGTGTCCTTGTACATCAAGTGATTTAATTATATTTTGAGTGAATTCACTGGTTGTAGTGAACATGACCAATGAAAAAGCAGTGAATTCAATGGTCTATTGAACAAGCACTAATGAATTGCACCCACATTTTGTAATAGTGTTTTTCTTTAGCTTACCATCATGATGAGATTCAGTTTCTGTTTGGACTATGTACTTATTGAGAACTAACTAACCATTAGCTCTGTAATAATTGTCTCCATGCATATATCTACTTACTTACCTAGTGGCCACTTTTCATCCTACCTATCCTATAGAACCTAGCTGCTACAAGATAGGTTATATAAGGTGAAACCTCACATCAACTCAGTTGGGGTTCATCCACAACTGAGTCATAACAAGCTTCAAATGAACAGTACACTGGTTGCTGTTGGGTCACTCTGGCCCAATGAATGGGCACAGGGGATCTTCATTCTTCAAGTGTTTTGTACAAAGTGTTTTTTTTTTGGTTTAAGAAACAGTAGAATTTCTCTAGTGTATGTGGAGGGTGTACGGTGCACACGTAAAGTGTCTCTCCTCTCAAATAAATTCATAGGTGTCCGTTTTAAAAGCAAAATGCTACTTGTTCTTAATGCCAGGGTAAGGACCTTGAATAGGGCTGTTATGAGAATTTGGGTCCCACAGTGCAATCCCCGCACGATGATGCCACGACCTCACTCCCATAACAGCACCATTCTCAATCCTTACCCTACGACACCTGCTGGGGAGACCTGCTGGGATTTCTGTTGTGCACATTTGGAACGTCTGCATGTCAATTGTGTTACCTGTTCACAAGGTTTTGTGTTTTCTCCTCTTAGGGCTCCTCATTGTGCGTTCTGCACTTTCAGGTGTGGTCTTTTGTTTGGACTTCAGTTCTTTCTTTTTTCTTCTCTTGTTCCTTTACCAAGTGTTTTTCCTTTATTTATTAATTTATTAATTGATTGATTTATTTGAAAAGGCTAAATTGATAAATTAGGAAGTGTTATATTTGAGAGTCCTGGGAGCAAGACAGCAGCTTTTTTGGGGGGCATATTTTCCAGGTTTTCAAACTGAAACATGTTCAAACGGGCTTATGCTGCTGTTATTCATAGCCGTTTAGGCTTTTTGCTGGACTAGTTTGGGAGTGGACAGTTTTGCCCAGTCACCAGTTGCAGGGTAGTCCAGCAAAAGACTAAACGGCTATCCAGTTCAATGGTGTTGAGAAACAGCTGTTAAGTACATTCAAATGATGCACTGAAAAATGAAATAAAAGAAAGAACTCTAGAATTGTACAATTTCAGTTATGAGAAACCAGCATATGTAATATTTTGCACCAGTGTTTTTCAAGGAGATTTCTAATGTAGCGCTAGGAAGATTTAGCCAAATCTGGCTATAAACCAAATATGAAGTACAAATATTTAATCAACCTTCTATGTTTATGGCTACACACTGAAAACCAAATATAGAAATCTGAGGACTTTCACTTTTTTTTTTCCTCACTTCTGGCAATTGAACCCCTTCAACTCACTTCATTCCTGAAATTGTTTTCCTCTTTTTTGGAGAGATTTCACCAGTAAAGAAAAAGTTGTTTTGCACAATTTCACCAGCTATTCACAATTTTACCACAATTTCTTTCTACTTTCAAAGATGGTATGTAATCAAATTTGGCTAAATTATTTTCTGGATAATGATCACTTTGACTAAACCAAAAGGCACTATGGTAATCAAGTTGGGCACCTGAAAAGGTACTATGGTAATCAAGTTTTATGTGGATCACATATCTATTCATGATCCATTACTGACTAGACTATGTTTTTGTTTTCCATTACCACTGCACAAGTCAAATTGTTTTCAATGATTAAACATGGAGGAATCCTGATTCCTGGCTGAGTGAAAAGATTATTTACAGGAAGAAAGTGGCACAAGGACTCTGCTATTTATGGCAAGCTCAAACACAATGATGAGAAATGATGAAACTATGTAACAGGGCTACCTACATCATGTGAAAAGCAAAATGATTTGATAACTGAATTCAGCTGGCAGCTTAAACATTAAATAGGAACATCTAGGTCACCTACATGTTGATTCCAAGTTCAACCCAATATTTCACCCCCAAAATCTTACTCTGTTGATCATTGTGAAGTCTCTTCCCTTTGGACAGAACCAACAAACGGTTGGATCACTAGTTGGGCTTTTCACATCCCATCCAAAGAGTTGATTGATATACTTGATGAGAAAGACCTATTTGAATTTTGGATATTGTGTCAGGAGAGTTGACTAGTTGCTCTCCATGTGCACACCAAATTTCTTCACCTAATCATAAATGGTAGACTACAAAATTGTCACTGGGGTGAGATTTTGCCCTTCACCCAAAGCTTGTTAGGGTCAGGTGCTTTTTCAAATGCAAATATAACTGTGCATAGCACATGCAGAGATCTAGCAAATTGTCTACAATGGGGGCAGAATTTCATCTCTGTGACAATTATGTCCAATTATGACCATTGATGAGTGTCCTGGATCACAGTCACCCATCACTTGGCCAGGTCTAGCCAATGGCCATTATCTAGTGCATAACCAGCCTTTTGTTTTAGTGCAAGAAATCGAAATCCAAAATCCAAAATCCAAACTTCAAAAATGAAGTGCATTTGGAGGTTTTCAATCACCAAAAGTGAGAAAAAAACTAAAAACCATTCAGATTTCTATAGTTAGTTTTGAATGTGTAGGCAGAAATAGAGAAGGATGATTAAAGATATTTACTTCATAGCTGGTTTATAGCTAGATTTGGCTGAATCTTCCTGGGGATGATTGCGATTTTTTAATATCTTCGTATGGTTGATGGCCACTTTGGCTGCAAAAGAATTCCTAAAAAAAACACTGTACATGACCACTTCCGACATGGGAGGGAAATTTAGGGTGTTTGGGAGCTTTCCGAAATGGAACTAAGATGGCTCTATAAGTCTGTAGTTAATAGGGTAATAATTGGATAAAACTAAATACAAGTTTGTTATGAAAACTAGTATCTAACATTGGGTAAAATGAAAGTTTTGGATGGAGGTCTTCATTTGCCTTTCCTTATTTTCAGTCCATTCACACATGGACTACTTGTTTTGTTTCATTTGTTGCCCAGCCTTTCAACAAGTCCACTACATTTATTTGTAATTTGTCACCGTCCTTTGGAAAATGTGAAATTATTTGTTTTCCTCACATGTGGATTTAGATGACCTTGTGAAGAGTTGTATAACCAACCCGATCTTGGGCACATGCATTAGCTCCTTGTTAAAGGTGTCTAGTACGTTTTATGGATGGTTGCATTTCTAAAAGGCATTCAATACCATGCCCCTCCCCAAGCATTGTACACTTTGTGGTTGTTTGCACTTTTATAGGGTGTGTCGCAAGTTTGGTAGTTCTGGCAATGCCTCTCGGATTTGTCAAACCTACACCTAACACTCTTGCATTTGATTGTGCTAACAATTTTGTCATGAACAACACTGCATAAGCATTCAATTGTTCAATTCCTTGATCATTTAAATTGCATGCCTTTAGGATTTTCAATAGCTTTGTTTCAATTGTTACAATTCATGAGGAGAAAATGGTTGAGTTGGAATCCTGCCAGATTTGCATGCATTCCCCAACATAATAACAACTTAACTCATCAAACATTCATTGACTATAGAGCTCCATCATGGCCATGGCAAAATGTAGCATTTAACACACAAAGAACCATTGTTACAATATTCAAAGTTTTCAATGTCAAGTTTTGTGTGCTAGCACTGTTGATTGCGAACATGATTACATCAATCCAATCCATTGTTTACTAGGGTCAAGTTCATTTGAATTTTATACATGAAAAATTATTGAGAATTCAAAGAAGGATGGGATGATTATGTGATAGATCAAAGTTTAACCATATTGCAAGGGTCATTTAATTGGTGACATGTAATTTTTATAACAAAAAAGATCAATGATCGATATTGCAAAGGATTTTTATGTTTTAAAATTATTTCATAGACATAGTCCACTAGACATGTGGATCAAGTCTATTAATGAATTTTAGCATAATGTCAAACTAGTAAGATCAAGGTAAATATGATAGATTAATCACAACATTCAATAAACCATGAGAGGCAGTCATGACCATGGATAATGGATGATGATCCCACATACCTTGATCAAAGTCTAAACAAGTAGACATTATGCCTTTTTCCACAATTGCCTTGGGGAAAGTTCACAATAAAATGATTTGCTACAAGTGTAATCAATGTTTTTTTTTAAAAAAAAATTAATGGTAAATGAAGTCAATGTTGAAATTGTGTGGTGTATTCATACAAAAATGTTTTAAATATATTATGAGAACATTTAATTGGATTTGAGATTAATATAATGAGTATAGGGTATTTAGAAACATTTTAAAAAATAATGTAACTAGTGTTTTCATTATTTAAAGGCTCCTAAAAATACTTGAAATGATTTGAAAATTATATACTTATGAAAAACTTACATATATGATTTTATAAAATAGTAAATTACACCATCCTATATATATATATTATTTTATTTTATTTTATTTTTTTAATTATTTTTTTTTCAAATTTTTATTTTATTTTAACAATCTAATATAATTCTATCACATCATCTTGACTAACTAACTTACTATTTTTCAATGAAACAATAAATAGTTGGGTGTGGGTCATTTTATTGTGAACTTACCCTTTGGTGGTATTCAAAGCATTGGTCACATAGTCCTTTTCATTAACCTCTACTTCACCTCCACCAATTTATAATTAATAAAACCATGTACATGAGAACCAATGGAAGTTAAACATAAAGGCTCCATGTTTCAAAACACATAAATTACTTAAACAATTGAAAAAACCTTTGCAAAGGTTTACAATTTGAATGTACCTTAAGCACAACAATACCTTTTGAGAGTGTTGCCAAATGTTCCAGCAAATTTTCCTTGTCATATTTAATAAACATTAATAGCCTCTGTAAACACAACTTGACTATAGCTAATTTCATTAGAAAAAAAAATATCTATACAAGTGCACAATAATACTTGTCAAAATTTGGATATTAACTTGTGCACAATTAACAATTATCAAATTTTTACCATTAATGAATGTTTGTGAAGATTTAGTCATAATATGAAATAGAGGTTAATTCAAATACACAATGGAATCCTCATTCAAGCTTGCACTTTGACTTGCCAATGTATAAATAAACAAGCCTACAATAGTGAACGGCTTACATAGAGGATAGTGGTTGGGTCACATTGTTCCTTGAACATATCCTTAACATTGGGTATATATGAAAGGTGTGGATATTGACATAGCCATTTTTGGAGTTTAATAAAAAGTTTAAAAAATGAATTGCTAGCACCTATTGATAATAAAAAAAGGAGAGAACTTGTGGGTGGATTAATTAGGCTATGTTGGGTCACAAGAAAAACAAATTTGAAATGTCCTTCACCACCTAATCTAACCATACAATTACATCTTGGACATTGTAAACATTTGACATCATAAGCAATATACATATTACACATACTAAACACCTACATATCTTTTGAATGTATAATAACACACACTTGCAATTGTTGTAATATGAATTATTTTGCAAACAAGGATTTCAGATACATAAGTGGAACAACAAATTCAAATGTGCATCATGCCCACTTCAAATTTGATAAAGACAACAATACATGCCCACACTACTCTTCAATGCATTTATTGTCACTTTTGACATTTAATAAATATTGATTGTGTCAACTTCTGAAACTATCGCCTTATTTGTTGATCCAACCATGTATGTTTAAACCGCTTATGCTCACTAACGATTGCAACATGCAACAGTACAACCCACAAAAACACCCCATCAAAATGTACCAAGCGGTTGAATAGTCTTGCAATCTAAACCACCCCATCTTTGAATAGCTATAATGATTTCACCTACAACTTGCAACCATACAACTCGCAAAAAAACCACCATCAAAATGTACCAAGTGGCTTTAATCTTGTAATGTGGAATCCCCCTTCTCTACATAGTTGTAAATACTTCAAGTTATTATATGCGTTTGGATATCCAAATCAAGCCACAAACTTTAAAACTATCATTGTCAAATTTTACAACTTGATTTTCACTTTCACAAGTTTTAAAGCTCTTCTATTGGATTCAATCCAAAGTGGTTGGCATATTAGTGCAAAACATTTGCAATACTTAATTTATAATGATATGGTCATATGTTTGAATATGTAATCTTTAGTCACCACTAAACAAAACAAGATCTACCAAATTTGCCTTTTGTTTTTCACCAAAACCAAACACATTGATTGCACACACCTAATAACAAAACATTTGAAGGGGATTCCAACCCCAATCTTAAAGGGGTCTTACCCTACACTCAAAACCTTGTTAATAAGCAAACATAATATAATAAAACATAAATTTGCAACACTTGATGAGTGACAACAATGTCACCACCATAGACAATCATAAAAAATTGAAATTTGGACAAGTGCACGCAATAAAGGTTAGAATCTATCATACAACTTTGTAAAGTTGTCATTTGAAGTTCATTAAATGTAATTGTGCCTTGGTATAATGTCGTTCCAATTAGGAACAAAATGAATGCGCTAGCAACCCACTTAAGAGTTTTTGCAATGCAAGGTGATAGTCCTTCCCTTGGTTGTATAAGTGGCATGGATTTGAGATTTTGATGGTCATCCCTAATGTAAGAGCAATAACATCAACATGAACAACTTCCCTCTTGGTGTAAAATGTCATAAAGTGCTTTGTGTTAGAAATCATTTTTATGCCAATGGAACCTATGCATATAATGTCAAGTGTAGGGTTCATAACAAAAGATATTCGAAAGGGCAACCATTCTTACTAGATTCTACTATACCAAATAAAACATACACATGCATCTTTTGCAATATCTTGGCATTTTGTGAATCTAGATGTGGTGAATGTATGTTTGTTATTATTAGTCACCTACCTTCACCAAGTATAATTGCCTTGTTATGCATGTTGGTCTACCATCCTAATGCCAAGGGAGAGAATTGAAAGGCTTTGAAAACGATGAACCAATTGACAAAAACATACTTGAAAGAAAATCCCAATGCCTCCCCAAAAACCATTTGTTACAAACTTGCCCAATGAGAGTTTCTATAATTACTTGTGAAGAAAGATTTGATCACAAATGGTGAAATCTTGCAAGGTGATGCATTGTTGGAGGTGCTAGGAGATGTGTTTCCTTTGGTTAATGCATACAAGCTTAGACATTGTGTTTACACTTAGAGGACCTTTGGAATAGAACATTCAATATTGCATATCAAACACAATTTTGCATACAATTACATACAAGAAAGTTGTTTTCCAAGGCAAACATTTTATTAACCTTGGTTCTTGTTTAAAATGTCCACACATCCAAAAAGTGGAGTGGAATTGGTGAGAAGAATGATAGAAGGTGATCTAAAAACTTTTTGGGTGATGT
>Ga0116229_10005948_pt1 | contig 19760 bp, 16 predicted proteins | sample S1TSphgellanicum_3_FD_87313 | JGI IMG/M metagenome (GOLD analysis project Ga0116229, IMG submission 87313) | Host-associated microbial communities from peat moss isolated from Minnesota, USA - S1T2_Fc - Sphagnum magellanicum MG | ecosystem: Host-associated > Plants > Peat moss > Unclassified... | reverse complement strand
TGTAGTGTGTGTGGGGGGGGGGGGGGGGGGGGGGGGGGGGGGGGGGGGGGGGGGGGGGGGGGAGGGGGAGGGGGATCAAGGTGGGGATGGGCCATTGGTACGTGCCACTAGAGCGTGACCCAAGGATTCCGGACCGACATTTAGAGTGCCCGAAAGTATTGTTGCATTCAAAGATTGTTGACAAATTGACTTGTTCTATTTGCTTTAGGGTTTAGGGTTTCAAAAGGATTAGGGTTTAGGGTTTTAAGGATTAGGGTATTTTCAAAGAAGTTTGAATCGTCATTTGTTTCGTCACAACAACAAATGCCCGCACTTCCGTCTGACCTCTCCGTGTATTAACATTTAATTTGTCACATGTACATGCCAGAGCCCCTTTCTCTCTCTCTCTTATGATATCTCGGAGATCCAGTACTTGGATCGGGTACTTTGATCCGTGGGTTATTTGCCTTCAGGCGGCGACTTTACTTTACATTGCCTGACTTGATCGTACCCCCGATGAAAGTTGTTGGATTATCCCTACCGGAAAAAAAAGAAATTGTGATTATTGTTATCGGAAGAATTAGGGTTAGAGTTAGGGTACGGAGCACAAAGGGGGCCAAAACCAAAAATTTATAATAATAATTTTTTTGGATTATACTTTAGGGTTAGGAGTGAGTGAGTGAGTGAGCGAGTGGTGGGGTACTATACATAGTAGTAGTAGAACGTACCCCTATTGAACAAAGATTTGATTGCAAGAAGAAGCAAAGCCCACTCTTTCTTTGGCAGAAGGGCGGAAGCCCAGAACTCTTTGCTGCAACAACTGCCTGTCTCTGCTGCTGCTGGATCGGGGATTTTGCGGCCAGACAGACGCCATTAAATAAAACCATTGTCAGGTCGTGATGAAGTCACACCATAGTCATCGTTTTGTAACTCGTAAGTGGTAGCGTGTACGGGGTGTTGCAGAGGATTGGATTTGAAGAGTTCCAAACATGCATCATGTCAAAGCGCCTTTGACTAAACAATAAGTAGCTCACTCGCTCACTCACTTGCGCACCTCACTCACTCGCTTGCTTGCTTGCGCACCTCGCTCACTCACTTGGTTGCTTGCGCACCTTGCTCACTCGCTTGGTTGCTTGCGCACCTTGCTCACTCGCTTGGTTGCTTGCGCACCTTGCTCACTCGCTTGGTTGCTTTGTGCACCTCGCTCCCTCCCTCACTCGCTCTTTCTCTTTCTTACAATGTCATCATTCAATGGAATCGAACCCATGTCGTTGCCATTTTGTGTTAAATTGCAAAAATTCAAGGCCAGCTTCACAATGAATTTTTTCATTGTTGGCAAGTTTATGTATCTTTTTTAATGTATCATAAATTATGATTTTTTACATAGCCTTAATTTGCCAGGTTTCAATAATAATAATTAAACACCAGCTTTTTACAACAGATTCCAGCAGGTAGTAGTTAGTGAAAATATTTAAGGATTTTTTTTATTTTAAAAAATATATATAGCCAAATTTGGCTATGTCTTCCTGTTGATGATTGCCAGTTTGGCTACATCACCCCAAATGATGATGATGATGATTATTATTATTATTATTATTGTATATCAAAGGCTTTGGAGGGAAATTCTTTGAAAATGTAAAAATTGGAAAATGTAGTTCCACCTTTAGCCTATATGCAAAATTGTCAAAAATATCATTGTCTATTATGAATTGAAAATCTTTTGTTATTTTTTCCATGGGTCCTTTTGATTCATGATGATGCATGTGATGTTTTATTTGAAGCTGCATATGGCCATGCAAGATACCTACTAAGCTCTATGGTCTTAGCTTTAAGTGGTCTCACCCCCTTATCCTTCCTTCCTACTAGCTATGGGACCAAAAGAAAACAACTTATTGTATAAAAAACATGATAAGTTACAAAGGAGAAACTTGATGTTGTCATCCCCATTAGTTGATTTAGGGTTCATTCACAACTATGTCATTCATTATAGGGGCTTTTAGGGTTTCATTCACATCTATGTTGGTACAAAAGTTTTAAAGGTTCATTCACAACTAAGTCGTTCCGGACTTTTAGGGTTCATTCACAACTAAGTTGTTACAGAATTTTTAGGGTTTCACTCACAACTAATTCAATATGAAAGTTTTAGGTTTTGTTCACAACTAGTTCGATAGAATTTTTAGAGTTTCATTAACGACTACTAAGTTGTTACGAGTTTTTAGGGTTTCATTAACGACTAAGTTGTTACCAATTTTTAGGGTTTCATTCACAATTAAGTCAGTATGAAAGTTTTAGGGTTCATTCACAACTATTGTCATTGTGCGGACTCCTCCTATTGGATGGCTTATTGGGTGATCGCTAAAACATCCAGAATCCATAGAGTAGGACAAGAAATACAAAGCCAGCAGCTCTAAAGCTCAATGGGGGCATGAGCTAGTAGAGTTAGTACTAGCTCCTTCTTCACTAGTGTTATATTCTTGGGTTTTGTTCCAAAGTGTATATATATGTACATCTATATATCAAATCTCTGTCAGTTCTGGTGTCTCTCTGCCTTCAAAACCTTTATCACTTTGTACCTCAACAACAACAACAAGGGGTGTGTCAATTACATTGTGGCCTTGCCATTTTACATTGAAAGGTATCTTAAGGCAAAAGAAGAATTATGAAAACTCAAATCTAATTTCACCATGCCAAAATATATTAATCTTCATTAAAAAAAAATCCTCTAAAAAGAAACCAAAAATCCTTCAAGATATTTATATAACTCTATTTTAACTAATCTCACAAGTTTCAACACAAGCCAAAATAATATTATCTTTCAAAAAATCCTCATATAAAAATATATAGACCTATTATTATTACCTTGGGGGGTGGCCAAAATCCCTTAAGCTACTATATACTCTAATAATGAATCTAATCACAATGATATATCTATCCTTGCCTACTACCATAGCAAGGTCAACAACATTTGAATTCTTGGTGATAAAAAATCATTTAAAATTCAATATCTCTCTCATTTTAAGTCCAAATTTTATGAAATATATTCCATTAAATCCTACTCCTTGAGATCTTTCCAACAACACCAAAGGCACATCCCAAATTTTCTGAAATTCTCAGTTATGATTTAATTTTAATTTTAATTTTTAAAAAATTCAACATTCAAAAACTTTTACACCACAAGTCCAAAAGCCATGAAACCAAGTCAATGCACCGTTCTTCATCAAGAGCTTTCCAAAGAGACTAAGAACACAATCTAAAATGCCTCGAGTTTGGTGGATCTCATAGTTACAAAACAAAACAAAACAAAACAAAACAAATTACCTTTTGCACCATAGATAGATGTAAGTGGGTACGAGAGAGAGACGAATGAGGTAGGTTTGGATGACACAAATAGACACACAAAACATCATTTCTTTTATTATATAAATGGGCAACATCTCAACATATTGAAAGAAAAAGGAATGTTTTGGGGGGATTGTGAATGGGTGCTAACTACTAATCCTAAGTCCCTTGAATAAAAGTATATTGAACATTAAGTGCAATAGCCAAGCAATAGCCAGCTAAAAACATGTCAACAAATCCAACCTGATAATGAGAATGATAGTTTAAATAGATGTTGATTTCCACCTAGAATTGATTTTAAGATTGGCTATTGGGGAAATGTGGAAATGATAAACAACAAATTTGGCTAGCATTAACATATGGCCATTATACCCAACATTTGGTCTTATTATACACATGGGTGAATGGGCATGTAATCTTGAAACACGATTTTTTTGAACATCTTAGCTAAAAGCCTAGAAATATTTTTTTCATCTTTTAAAAATTGATTTGTCTATATATTTTTCAACATCAATTTTTTGACTTGTAACATAAAAAAATATAATATAAAAGTTGAATTTTCATTGAAAAAAAACTTCCTTATGTTCAATATCTACCACATTTTTAGGTCTAAAATTTAAGAAATCACTTCCACAAAATCTAACTCATTAAGGCCATTCCAATAATAGCAAAAGTGCATGGTCGCAATTTTTTTTGAAATTTTTAATTTTGATTTTATTAAGTTCTAAATGAAAATTTTATTCAATATTCAATAACTCTTGCATTGTAGGTCTTAAACATTGTGAAACTACTTGAATCCACCCCTTATTCATGAGGGGCTTTCATTTGAACAATCTAATTCGAGTTCCCACTTCAATAATCTCATTGGTCACATTTTATTTATTTTTCACACCTAGGCACAAGCCTATTATTCTATAGAACTCATACATTTGTGTATATATATATATATATATTTATTTATTTATTTATTTATTATTTTTATTTTTATTTTTACACTAAAGGTGCATTCACACTTGACATTAAGTCAATGTTGAATGAAAATCTAGGTGGCATCTTAGGTGGCACCCAATGTTAAAAAGCCGAGATGCATTTTTTACTCTCTCATTCTCTTGTTCACTAGTTCTTGTTGGGTTGCACAATTGCATGGGGAAGTTAGGTTTTTTTTTTTTTTTAAATATTAAAATTTTGGAAAATTTTAAAAAAAAATAAAATAAATTATTCTAATTTACACCACAAAAATAATAAAAATTAAAAAAAAAAACCAAAAAAATTCCAGAATTTTGCCAATTTCTTTGTCAAAAAATGATGAAATTTCTCCCAAGGAAAATTAAAAATCATTGTTGGGTTAGTAGTGTGTGTGTGTGTGTGTGTTTTTTGGGGGCTCTTGTGGTGAAAATTTTCTCAAGCACACTTATGAGAGACCCCCTTAAATTTATTTATTTATTTTTTTAAAAAAATTTTAAACCCTCAATAAACCAACTAACAATAACTGAAAACCTTTATTTTATTTTATTTTATTTTATTCTTAAACCCGTCATTGTTGTACTCAAAAATACAGAAGGATGATTAAAATTTTATTTTTTATTTTTTATTTTTTAAATTTATAGCCAGATTTGGCTAAATCTTCTGGGAGTTGATCACCACATTTTCTACATGTTCCCATCAGTTTTGTTTTTTTCTTAATTTTTAAATTGTGAAGTAGGTTGAAGTGCCGATCATTTATACGATACTTTAGCCAGATTTGGCTAAAATAATAAAATACGAAAGTAGGAAAAATCTAGCATCCTTCTTATATTGCTGGGTACTTTTGTTGCAACAACTTAGAATAGAATTTATCAATTTATTTATTTTTAAATCGAAATTTGGCGACGTAATTTTTTTATAGAAAACACTAAATCTTCGCCAATTTGAAAAGAAAAATAAATAAATAAAGAATTTTTAAATCGGCACTTGGAAAAATTTCGCCAGAAAAATACCTCTAGGTTCCTTTGGACGATCGCCACTTTTGGCTACTAACAAAAATTCCTAAGAAAAACACTGAACCCTAAGAAAGAGAACGAGAGAAACCCTAATTGTGGGAAGGAGAGAGAGAGAAGGCAGCGAGCGCTCAAGGAAGGAATTGCGGAAGAATTTTGCGTTGTTGTTGTTGGGATAATGATTGTAGCTTGAGAATGTGCTTGAGAATGTGTGTGGAGCATTCTGATGAATTTGATGCTTTTGGTTTTAGATAATCGTTGTTGGAGATCATTGTGTTTGAGAGAATGGTCGGGCAGAAGCAGAAAGGTGGCATCAGCAGCAGCAGTGGTAGCAGACTGCAAAGCATGAAGAAGAGCAGGAACAGCATAGACGATGATAATGATAATGATGATGTGCCAGTGATCATCTATGATGGTAGTAGTGGAGGAGCTCGAGGCTTTCATCAGAACAAAGCATCTGCTAAAGAATGGAGACTCTTCATGGTAAAACTTTCTTTGTTTTCTTTCTTTCCACCCATTTCCTATCCCTAACCCTAGCCCTCTCATCAACCCTTCAATTGTCAAGACTATATTCTGGGCAAGCTAGACAATTGACCTGAAAACAGTAGACCAAATGCTTGACCTTCAAATGTCAAGACTATGTTCTGAGCAAGCTAGACAGTGGCTCTCAAGCAAGCACACACATCGTACAAAATGCTTGACCTGTTGCATCTCTTTTTTTTATGAACACAGTCTCCCAAGGCATCTGATGTGTTAAAAGAAGCTGCTCCAGTTGCAGCAACATCTCAAGAAGAGGACAATGATGAGGCCTTTTCAATGGAGTTCCGGAATATCTTGAAAGAAGTGGAGCAACTAGGTGTGTGCCTGGCTGGCTGGCTGGCTGGCCGGCTTCAGTTGTTGTACCAATTCATCCCACTTGCTTGCTGTACTTTAGAGCTGAGAGCCAACGTGCAGGATTATGATTCCAGTGTGCAACAACAGATTTTTTAGGATCGACAGTTGGTTTGTGACTTTCAAGGTTTCCTTTTCTAGAGTGTGTTTTGAAGCTCTCACTTAAGCTTGTATTCAACCTTATCCTCAACAGCAAATGAACTTGCCTCTTTTTTGTGTTTGGGCCTGATCTTAGGAAATTCAACGTTGAGTTGGAAGGATCACAAGAAGCAGGAGCAGGAAAAACTTGTAGCTCTTGGTGCAAAGGTTTGACTGAGCTCCCTTGTGAAATTTTCTGTTGGCTTCTGGATTTTCTTTTCCTTGTCAAGAGGGCACCGCCCTTGCATTGTGAAAGAAACCAACATTGCAGAACAGTTATGGAGTGATACAGTAGGGATGTGATGTTTTCTTTTGTGAAGCATTGTAGATCAGTGCAATAGTGGATGGAACTTTTCACTTTGCAAATGTCCTTCTTGCTTGTTGGTTAGAATGTATACTTCAGTTGTTGCTCTGACCAGCTTTTGGATTCATGGCTTTTGGTTTTACTGGGATCAGCCTGTGAAGAGCTTCAAGATGCCCATAAATATGGGTTTGAACATAAAAAGGAAGCGGGAGAAGTTAGAAGAGGAAAATCGTTCACAGGTACTTCAGCTTGTCTGCCTCTTCAGCCTTTCAGGTAGCCCTCTGATTTTCCTGGAAGGGCAAAGGTGAGAAAGATGGAAAGATAAAGCAAAGGAAGAAAAGTATATGGAGCTGGTCAGTTTCAGAGACAGTTAGGAAAGAATTGACAAGGTGAACAAGGATTAAAATGTTCTGGAAGAGCTACAAGTTGTTTTTTCTCCTCAAGGAACTGATAGAAGAGAATTTCAGAGTAGTATAGTGGCATTCAAAGATGGAGCTATTGACTAGGGTTATTTGCAAATTGTGTTCAGATGTAAATGACAATATGAAAAATAATTTGCATAAAATGATGAGTGAATGCAATTTCTAACTCTGCATAACAAATGGAATTCCAGGGATATGAAGTAGGGTCAGCACCTGCAAAGCGGTTGAATGGAGAGAAAAAGCTGACATTTCGGAAAAGGACAGAACAGAGAGGTCTACAAGCCTCAGAGGGAACATTCAAGGGAGGCATCCTGTATGTGAAGCCCCCATCTGCAGCCCCTAAAGAAACTTCATTTCGGAAGCGGGCAGGAGGAGATGCTTTTTTCAACAGCGAAGGCAGCAAGGGGAAGAAAGCAGGAGCTGGCAAGTCTAAGAAAAAGGGCAAAGGTAAGAAGCCAAAAGGCAAGAGAAAGAAGCATTAGCTAGTTGCCTGCCAATATATTACAACATGTGGCCGACAGTCAGTGGTGTCGATTGGTAGAGAGTAATTCTTCCACAGCAGCATGCTGGCCATTTCAAGGGTTGAGATCTACCTCTCCTGTAGAAGAGGATCCAACAACAGTAAGTACTGAAGCATATTGGTTTTTCCCCTCATGAGCACATTGCTTACCTTGTTTCAGACATTGGCCCCCCAAATCTTTAGTCTTGTCGTCTGCAGCAAAATGTCTCTGTAAAAACCCTTCTGACACACCTAATTGTGGCTCATGAGAGATTCCACCCTTCACCCTGTGCTTCTTAGGGGCAATTACTCTTTCAAATGCATGCAATTGGCATGTAGAACATGATAAGCTCTAGCAAATAGTCTACAAAGGTCCTAATGATGCAGCAGAATCTCTCCCGTTTGCCAATTATATCGGATAAATGACCATTTGGTGAGACCTGGATCATGATGGTATAAATGAATGCCATGTTGGCAAACTTTCTTAAAACCTTGGCTATGAGCCGCTGCTATTACTTTGCTTATGACTGCTAGAGCTCATCATATGTTGGGGCTAGGGTGAGAACAAGCAAAGCTTGAAACTCTGTGCTGAAGGTCCCCAGAGACTCTGACATAGGTATAGCTCGGACTTTACCAGGGATCTTGTTCTGAAAACTCTTTTGAGGATGAACTGCTATGATATCACATGGTTATGCACTAGACTTCTGTAACAACAACAAGGTTCCATCTGATGGCTGACTTGGCTTCAAGAGTTTGCGCTGCAGGGACAACCCGAATCCACCTTACTGCTCTTCAAGTAATTGGAATACAAGATAAATTCAATAAAGCCATGTATAATTGCCGACTAGGGTTCAATCCCAATTGGTGTACATGAAAGGACTATTTTGTTGTAAAATGGTTTTGAACCTCAACTTGCATTGATTCTTATAACTTGTATAAGTTACAAGATGTATCGGTTTTATTTATTCATTAGATAGGAGTGTAAATTAAAATTAATATGTTAAAAAAGTATGATGACTAAAATATGTTTTTTAAGTGTTTTCAAACATGGTTTAGGAATCATGTCCCATTGTGTAGGAATATCAAGGAATTGATATGAATAACAAGGTTTTGTTTAAATTAAATTATAGTTTAACCACAAATAGAATAAAATATGTTTAGCATGATGGTATAAAGTTTTAATATTATGAATGTCATTTTTTATGGAATTAATGAATAAATGTTAAAACCTCAAAAGTTTCATAAAAAGGTTGCATTTATGAGACAACCGTATTAATTTTGTTAATAATTTCGAAAGGTTTAGAACAAGGAAATATATAAGATGTGGATACAAAAAAAATATGACATTAATAAGACTTTGGAACTCCAAATGAAAGACTATCATTTTGAAAGTGTTTTAAAATCTTACATTCCTTATTGGTTTATATTTCAACAAGATATTCAAAAAACAAATTCATTAATTTTTACCATTCATTGTAGCACTTATTAGTTGAAAAACTAAACATATATATCCATCCTTCATTGTTAACCTCTCATATTTATTTGCCTTCGGACATAGGAGTCTATCCTATGTCTTGTCCTTGTTGTGTCATAGTTTCTATTGTGACACACTTTCCACCCTACTATAATCACAATGCAATGAGCATATTATTTCCTCCCTATTGTTAAGTGAACATTTGTTCTATCCGCATACATTTGCAATCAAAAAAGAGACTAGAAAAGTCTTCCGTTTTAATTCTTACCAAGGTTTGGAACAAGGTTAGTCCTCCATTGTCAATCCTATCCATTCAATGGTTTCTACCATTTTGACTTCTACCTTTTTGGACACTATCATTTACTATAATTTAGTTGAAACACAATGTTGTTTGGAAGAAGTTCAAATGGATAAACACTTGTCTTTGCTACCAGTGTTGATGATTCGTTTGCCCCCATACCTCTGACTATGGCATATGATTCCAAGTAGAGGAAATGGCATTTGCACACTTTCCATTTGTTGAACAATAATCGATGGTGTAGCACCCAATGAGGGGCTAGAGTGGTACAGAACATTTGCTAGGAATTGCCCACCATCCCCAAATCATAAACTATCATCCCACAAACTCAATAAGCCCAAAATAGACATTTAACTAAATGAACCTTATTCTCCTTAAACTCACATAAGTCCATAGTTTGGGTTATGCCTTCACATAATTCTCCATCTTTTCCAAAGTGACACAATCACATCCCAAGTCGTCATCTCCTCTAAAGAGTTTCTCTTACATTAATTTTTTCCATTCTCAAGCAAAAGAATTTGAAGCTATAATGCCTTTATTCCTTGCTAGTGTAGTTGTTATAGCTTGTCCCAATCTACCCTAACACAATAAAAGACATGTGAGATTGATACAATGGTCAATTGATGCATTGTCAATCTTGCTAGATGTGTATAGATAGAAGCACTTGGAACATGTTTGGAAACTTTTTTGAATGAATGGTAAGGAAAACATTTGAAAAAAACTTGTGGTACATATCCCCATTGAAGGTGCAAGGATTGTAATTTAATGTCAAGTCCATTGTGACAAGATGGAAAATATATATTTTTTGAAACAAAGGCAATGGAAGCTATTATAAGTTCTTTTACATCTTCATGGACTTAGTTTATAGTGTAACCCAAATCATAAAGGCATAGCAAAGCCATATGGCACACAAAATCTTGTATACATTCTTACCACTTTTTGTATAAGAAACACAAAACTATTATACAAAATGTAACAACACATTATGGAAGCTTAAACTCTACTACCTTCCTCATTTTTCAATAGCATAAACCCACACAAAGCACATGAAAGTTCTTCAACCATTTTTCATTGAAATAACACACAAGTACAAATATATTTCCAAACTACTCCTTCCTCTTTAGTGTTACACCACACACCTTTCCAAGAGAAAACTTCCCATTTCAACTCCAAACTACAAACTTATCGAATGTTAAAAAATATTTCAAACTCTCTTATAATCCTCCTTCTGCATAAAGCCAAACTAGGCTCACATTGACCCCATGAAAATAGGGTCTTTATCCTAATCCCTTCCTAAAAATCTCATAGGTGATCGGGCGGATTACACCCAACCATTCATTAACATGAATTACTTAATCCCATTAACTTCACTCCTTTGGTAAAGGATGGTAAGTCTACCATTGATAATTATTAATTACTAGGATGCCAATGGCACTAACTAATTTAAAGATTTTTATCCCTTAACATTATGCCCCTCTACCTTGGATTTCGTCCCTATAATCCTTACTATGTGGGTTGAAATTTTGAAGATGTGCTATCGCCTACCATCCTAAATAGGGAGACAATAATTGTGTTTTTAAAGGTCTTGTGGTCTTCATCTAGACCCATAATTGCCCTTGGTGGCTAGAAGTTAAACCCATGTTGGGGAATTTTTTTGTGTTATTGCCATCAAAGCTATTAAATGTGTTAAGTAAGGCACCATTAGCCCTAAAATAAGGGAAAACTCTCTTGTATGTTGTCAATTGTCGATGGTAGGTTACTTCATCCATTAGTGTAAAAAGGGTTGCAACATCCAAAATGGCATTGGGCTCCTGTTTGAACCCATTCCACATAGCTTTCTTATTTCTTGTCTTCTACTGCCATGCCACTTTTCCAACTTCAGGAGGGTATGCTTCCTAAAGAAAATATTATATATGGCCAACCTAGCATCTACCACAACCACCTTCAAAGCCTAACACTTCCATTGTAGCAATTGGTCCCATAATTCAGGCACTACCATCCTTGTGAACAAGTTTGTTTAAGCATGCACGCTAGCTACTATATCATGTGACAACCATAATTTTTATTGTAGGACATCTTCCTTCTAATTTTACTTTGCCCCCTAGATACCCTATTAGTGCCTAAGGGTAAAGACCCCATCATTCAACTAGTTCAGCCTATCCAATAACTTTTCCTTGTATACCCTCTCCATTTTCAAATGTTCCTCCATGATGGTTATACTGTAGTTTCTCTTGAGGCCTTCCTCAATCTACATGTCAACTACCTCCCAAAGGTCCTTACTGTCCACCATTAGTTTGACCACTTGAGCTTGCAACAATGTTACCTCCTACACTTTTGCTCCAGTTGTGTATACATGTCCCATGTCCAATCCAATCAATAGTCGAGGTCGTCATTCCTCTCCTTCTCTTCATAGAAATAACTTTCCAATTCAACTACCCTTTCTAAGATAACTAAGGGATTTTTTTTGCCTCTTGTTGCCCCTTAATGGCAACCACCCTTTCCCTATCCAACATTTCCATATACTCCTCTATTATCTCTAGACCTATTGCCCTATGTTCCAATACCTTCACTAAAGTCTTAAGGGCATAAATGGCCTTTGTTATGGATCTCTTCTTACTACCACTTGATCTAATCACTAAAAATATTTGCCCACTAATAGTAAGGTGTTCATCCTCACTTGATAGTATGGTGTGAATAGACTATTGGGAAGGGGTAGGGGAACATTCTCTGTATAGGGTTTTTTTTCAAATTCCGCAAGTAAGTGGATTGGTGAAGATCCCCAACTTTAATTTGCATTAAATGGCAACTATCATAGGCGGTCAATAGAATTTTTTCTAAGTCCTACCTAAGTCTAAGCAAACTACATGGACTCACTATCTATATGGGAAAAAAAAAATTGTTTCTTTAAAAGAAATATGGTGAATTTTTTTTAAGTTTTCAAAAAAAATCCTTTATAGAAGTTGCATTGGTTTTTTTTTTTGTTGTTAGTTGGTGAAATTTCACCAATATTTTTTTTTGTCTTTGTACCTCTTATTCTTCCAACTCTTGATCTTCCCTATCACTAAGATTCCTCTTATACCCTCATTGTTTGTTGACTTTGGGTGATCCTAGGATGGACTACCATCTACTTGTTAATCATTTTCCTACCAAAATACTTTCCTTGCCCACTTTTTGCAAGATGGGTAGTAAGTTGTTACCCTAATGGTGCCTCCTCCATCTACTCATCAGGTATGCCAAATAGGGTAGTACCTTCAACCTAATGCTCTACACCCTCTCCTCCTCCTTGCATAATTGGTTGGGCCATCTCAAGTTCCTCCTTTTCCTTCCTCTCTTATGGGGCCACAATAGCCCCCTTTTCCATTACTTTCTAGGGGGGTCATAATGGTTTCTTCCCACACTAATCACACATCCATCCTTTCATCCTTTAAAACATCCTTTAATTGAATCTCATTGGGGTCAATTTGTGTAGAACTTATTGACTTTGGTGGCTATTTAGTAGGATGAACCATTCCTCCCATTGTGGGTGAAAGTGATGGTACTATATATGTCTTACCATCCCGTGTCAAACTTTCAAGAAGGCACCCTTCATCTAAATCATTCTCCACATCAAAAAATTTGTTTTAATTGGAATATGTGACCTAGTGGGTGGAGTTTGCACCTATCTACCATCTGTTGGAAAAAATATTCCACCTATTAGTATTTGGGGGGGGGGGAGGGATTCCTATCCTTCTGGCTACACCCTCTTATCAGGTGTTGATGCTTGGGAGGGGATGGTACCCTAGTTGTTTACTATAGCCTGTAACAAAAAGTATTGTCCTAGAAATGGTTCGAGTTGTTTGATCTTACATTGTTTTCTTCTTTACCTCCCCCTCTATGGTGGGTCTCTTACTACTAGAGGAAGTAGTAAGTTGATATTTTATTTCCCTCATATTAAGTAAAGGGATGTGTAGAAACCATAGGCTATCATTGACAAACATGGTAACCTTCGAGCACATGGTTTAAAAGTGATGGGGGGAGGGTTACCTACAGCTAGTTGAAATCATCCCCCTTCATCCTCTTCACAACCTACCTCCACATACCAACCTATGGGTTGGTGTCCTTCAATCAAAAACCATTTTTATAGCAACATTTCCACCATTTGGGCAACATATAAAATGGGTGGCATGTTACATCCTAGCAACCATTTTTCCATATCTAGCTTTAGGCTTCAAAATAACATTCCTACCCAATTCACCTCCTTGTCATTCTTTGCTTCCATGATGAACAAGGCTATTGTCTTACTATAATAGGTTTTATAGTTTTTCAATTGTGCCATCTAAAGTATCATCCCTACCTTCTAGACATACCTTCCATTCATCTTAATGACAAACCAACCCTCCTTCCTTAGTTATATTGTCTCATCCACCAATTTTTTACACATTTTTGCTACCCCTAACTATGTGGGACTTGGCCATTCTATGTCTAGACCTTTATTGGGCAACTAAAACATTTCAAATATCACTTCCCATGTGATCTTTATCTTATGCCCATGTACCATGGCCTTGATCTCTACCTTGTCTATACTTCAAATTCCCAAGAGAAAAAACATTTAAACGAGATCTACTCTAATGCAACCTCCACAAACCCCCTAGTACTACCATCATAGCCCACCTAAAATCATCCTCAATTTTGAACTACACTCCAACAATTTAACAAACAAACCAATTTTGGATGTGTATACAATCCTAATAGTTAAATTTGAGCTTGGTGATAAAGAACCATGATATTCTCCACAAAGCACTTGGTGGTTTCAAAGTTTGACCAATGGTTCTCACTATAAGTGAAATCCCACCCATTTGTCATATAAATTACCCCTCTTTAATTGTGTGGTGAGAATGTCCTATGTGTAATGCATGTAAAAATGACTTGCAATGATAGTAGTACTCTTGCAACAACTGAAGAAACTACCACATTCACCTATTGTTTATCCTTTATGCCAATAACATGAATATGTTTAGAACCTTTATTTTTCCATTCTCTAGATGTAGGTACCAAATGGATGCCAATTTGATCACTATTGATGACAAGTGAAAGGGCGATGTCATAGACCTTGGTTATGTAAACAACACAATAAGCCACAAACTTATCTTGTTATTACCAAGTTGATGGAAGTTTGCTAGTAGTTGTATTACTAACCTTAAATGTCCAATTGATGCAATGTTTCATGAATTGACGAATCCACTTTTGAATAACTTTAAACCCACTAATTGTATTCTCACAAAGAACATAAGGGGTCAAAGACTTGATCATTCCATGAAACCTAGGTTGGACAATAGAAATTGCTAGGGGTTGTCATGCCTATTTCATCTTTTGTAGTATGGCTATAATAAAATCTCTTAATGCATGGTGATTCTCAAAGATTGGTAAATTTTATTTCTTAGTGTGAGCTTGTGTGCTTAATTCAACCCACTTGGCTTTAACTTTTCTTAATTTGTAAACCAATCATACATGTTGATTCTTCCAATTTTTTGTAAGGACTAAGACATCCTAGTTTTTTGTAAGCACTTTTCAAGAAATGGAGAGTATTAGTTCTATTACCATGGTATTTGTTCATTTTTGCCATGACCGGTGGTCATAACTCTTGTTGAAACTAGTTGACATATGTCCTACACTTGTGCACATGTGTGATTTATTTCTTATTTGTTATTGATTTGGCTCTTGTTTGATCTTGTGATTTGCTTGCAAAGTTGCTTTGAATTTGTTGGGTCAACCATTTAGACACTTTTGCATTATACATTAGGTGATTTTCTTTTGTAGTTTTTTTTAGTGACTCAATTTCATGCTCCAAAATACTTTGGTGTTCATCTTTTGTGACGGGCTTAAACAACCATATATATATATATATTGGTTGGGTACTCGTTGATACCAAACTAACATCAAGTTCTCTTTGTTCAATCTTTTCATTATATCTTTCCATTCACATGCTCTTCAATGCAAAATATTCTTTATACAAATTGTTCTTGATGCAAATTGTTCTACAAAAAAATATAGGTAGCTTTGTTCTATGAAGGTTTTTCCACTACCCTTCCTAGAACTTGTTGGAACAAACAAAATAGAAAGTTGTGGTAAAATATTTAATTACAATAACCTAGTGGAAAGACATCCAAGGTCATTTGAAATCCATGTGGAATGTTGGGGAGTTAAACCTTGAAAAACGTTAAGCAACCACATTTTTTCTTGTTATAACCCTTAAATGTTATCAACCTTCAAAAGGAAGTTCAACCTTTAATCTATTGGGTGAAAAGCCCAATCCTTCTCAATTAGCATATTGAAAATCTCCATGCATGAGCCCTAAAGGGTGAATTAGTCAAATCCCAAGGAGCCCATGTAATCTAGTAATAAATATTTATATCATGTTCAACTTGGGGGTGTTGGTAGAATTGACCTTCTATTGCAAAGCAAAAGCAAAGGGTATATTATCATTTCATGTATACACACATGATGTTTGTGACTAATGTTCAACATTAAATAACTTTCAAGAAGGATCCAAACACACTCCAAGAAACCAACAAGATTACTTTTTAAAATAAATGTGCATCTTTTTGCTCCAAAACATTTTTTCATAAAAAAGGAATTTTTGAATGAGATTTTGTGCAACTTGTCACTAAATATGTTTATAGTAGCCCCACATAACACATGTTGAATGTTAATCATTGTTGTAAATATGAAAATTGAAAAGTATGTATATATTTACTTAATTATATATTTCATATTGAAAAACAATCACAATTTCAAATCGAACCAAAATATGTTCACTACTTGAGGCTTCATTTTAAAAATAATTGATAAGGGTAGATGCAAGCTATGGTGGCTCACTTTTGTGATGAAATGATGGTTTTTCCTTGGGTACCCTTTATTCAAATGCATATGGTGATTAATATATCCATAGATCTATTAATTGAGACCTGGATTTAAATTAATAACTTCATTACGAAGAGAACATTTGGTTATTTATTGATAAAAAAATTCATTTGTTAGTAGTTATGGACTTTTGAAATCAAAAAATATGGATTGATCATCAAATTATAACATCACAAAATGGAAAATTTTATATCGATTCACATTTCAAATTTGTTATTGGGATTCAATATATAATGTAGTACAAAATGATAAATTCATATGAGGAACATTTTTTTTGAAAACCTTAACTGTTTAATAATTAAGGTCTTTTGAATGATTAAAATTTGACCATATTTTCATAAGTTCATATGAATTGCAATATGTGTTTGTTTTTCAATTTTTTTAATACCAAAAGCATATTTTTTGAAAGTTTTACATGGAACATTATTCTTATGGACTTTGTGGGTTTTCCTTTTAGGACTTTCAAATTTAAAAATGGCATCAACAAAATTAAATATAAGTTTTCACATAGATTTGGGAAGGTTGTAGGTGATTGAACATGTATTATTCAAAGATTATAATAATAACATTTTTTAAAGTGATAACCATGTCCATTTGAATAATTTTAAAAAATCTTGTATGGACTTGTAGGGAATGTGATTTCTACCGATATCAAGCCATTGTAGTTTGCATGTACCCATAAACTATAACTTTGCTTCATACATCATATACACCCTATCCCCATTTACATGTGGTGAAGGACTTTTGGAATTTTGATATTCTAAAACACACATTTAAAAGATATCAAATTTCAAAATTTTAAAATTGTGTCATTTTTTGAATACGGGTAGTAAGTTTTATTAATGAATTGATTTTATTACAAATTAAAAAAAAAGATATAATAAATAAAATAATCTTTTGCAAAATTATTGATTTGACACACCTATTGTTCATTTTTAAAGTTTTCAACCTTTTACCAAAACCTAAAGTTGAGTTAAATGGATTTAAAACTTGAATATCCTAACATTCATTGAAGTCATTTAACACAACTTGTCATGATTACCATGGTTTTCAGATGGAAAAAAAAAGTAAATCTATGATTATTTTGGAGTTGTTAATATGAGGCAACATTTTTTTCATATTAAAAATGTGTTTTTGAATGGGGTCATGTGGAGAATAACAAAAGGGATTGACACTACCAAATTTCCCTACAATTGAACATTGCATATGTTCAACATCTAAAGTTGTTCACTTCACTAGGTTACCACTAAATATTCTAAATAATGAGGTGACCCTATATTCATATACTTGAATGTCAAATTTCCATAAAATTCAAAGTGGGGTTGTTGCACCATTTAAAATCAATAATATATTAAAAAATTGGGTAGAATTTGTTGATCAGTGGTGGGAGGTATTATAGCAAAAAAAGAGGATGTGTATACCTCAACGAATCTTCTTAAATCTTGAATATAATTCACTGAAAATCACATTTGAGCAACAAAAAGCCCTTGCAGTCCTTCTTACTCACATAATCACATCATTAACACAAGTCCTTGTGCAATACAACTTTGTTTCCCAACAACAACAATACTAAAGTTGCTTCCTAATTTGGATCAAAAGGTCTAATTGTTAAAGAAACATGTTAAAATCGTAGATCTTGTGAACCAAATCCCTCCAAACCACCTCTCTTTGGGTTATCATTGTCTCACTTGGCATCAATTAACAACATTCTTTTTCATATCCCAACATGACCCAACAAATGCACTTGAGAAATTTTGACAATAAAGATTTAGCCATTTCCACAACTAACATATATCCCTTTTTTTCCCTAGTCCCAAAATGGTGCAACACTAACCCTCTCAAAGTTCCCAACTTGTGAGTCTCACTTCTTGAATGCACATGTTTTGGATTTCTGCCCCACATTCCCAATATCCCACAAGTTACAACACTAATACCTTATTCAAACAAGCCCATTAGTCCCTTAATGATCTTTATCATTTCCACCATGTCCACTGTTTTATTCATGTTTTTACTCTCCACCTATCAAACCTCTAGACTCCAATACATAGTGAAAAAGAAATGAAATCAAAGAAACTTGAATTATAATTGTGGGCATCCTTCCTATATAGTCATAATAGAAAACAAATCATCTAAACTCTACTGCATCAACATATCAAAACTCTCTAACTCCAAAGAAAAGATATTTAGCTCTTTGCACAATTGGTCTTTTCTTCTCCATTGTGCGCCCATTTTTTGGAATCATCCACCAAAGCACCATGCTAAGCCCACCATCACCAAAGGTCATCAAGAACTCCAAAACAAAAACCTAACTCATTTGCCACCTTGACATTACTCACACAAACGTAACACCACAAGTTTCCCATTGCGATAAACTTGCATGAAACAAACAATCCCACACATAGACACCAAAAAGAAGAAAACTCCATTAGAGCTCTACATCAATTACCCACTCTCTTGTCACTTTATGCTTTCGTCGACCTTTTTCACTTTTCATCCATTGCATGTTCATCCTGACAAAAACCTCACCCAACTCCATTTCATCCTATAGTGTGATATACATATACCATATATCTTACCGCATAAGGGTATGGAATCAGCCCTATTGCCAATTGGAACGGAACTGCAGATAATATTGTAGTACATTGGCCTCTTCCACACATGTTTGCCAAATAAATAAATAAATAAATAAATAATTTTGAGGATTCCATTTCGACAAATGATATATTCTCCAATATATTCCACCATGTTCTTTATTTTCCTTCAATTATTTTTTAAAAAAAAATTTTCTGGATTTCAAAAACTCATTGGAATATCTGAAAATAATATAGTTAGTGTTGAATTGGCCCGGGTACTATGGTATTGGAGAGGAATCAGTGTGTAAATAGGCAAAAGAAGATAAGCCCTGCTTTTGGAGCATGTACATGTAAAGGCTGATCAGAGCAATTGAAGCATAATGCAGTTCATATATCAATCACTTGAGCAGCTAATCAACTTTTAGTGGATGGGTATATACTTATGTAAATAAGTCAGCTTAGTTCTAATAAGCAAGTTTGTATGCGTCCCAGAACTTCAGCCCCAAGTCTTGAAAGTCTTGGGTTAGGCTTCTCAAGTCTTTGCTGGATTTGCTTCTCTAACTTGTTACTGGTGGTTGAATTAATGGTAATAGAGGTGTGACTGTGTGCAGAGTTTTTGTCCTTCAATTTTCTGATTTAGCATCATTAGCCTAGCCAAAGCATCCCAAGAAAGATCTATGGTAAACCAGGCCATCACCGATCACCTGCCTATGATTGGACACTTATTTATATCTTCATTATGTGTGCTTCATTTTGAGTGATTTAAAATATTATGGGAGCCCTACCTCAAGCTCTAGAAATCATCTTTGAAGTACAAAGGAAAAGGATAATGGTAAAATAACAAGGAAAAAAAAAGGCTTTTCAACTTACAAAACACTTTTTTTTTTTTTTTTTTTCCCTTCTTTTTTAAACCCCCCCTTTTTTTAAACTTAATAATTTTCTTAAAAAAATTTTCCCCAAAATTTTG
>Ga0116229_10005942_pt1 | contig 19767 bp, 10 predicted proteins | sample S1TSphgellanicum_3_FD_87313 | JGI IMG/M metagenome (GOLD analysis project Ga0116229, IMG submission 87313) | Host-associated microbial communities from peat moss isolated from Minnesota, USA - S1T2_Fc - Sphagnum magellanicum MG | ecosystem: Host-associated > Plants > Peat moss > Unclassified... | reverse complement strand
TATAGTTTATAATTTAAATATATGTAAATTTCATCATTATGAATTAAATGATTATTTAATTATCTAGTACTTGAATTGTTTAAAAATCTAAAAACCCTAAAAGTAAGGGATGAAAAAAGTTTTAGAATTACAATTTAGTTTGTAAGGAAGTTGCAACTTCAAAACTTATCTCATATTGTTTCTTCTCCATTCCTATTTTGAACACTATATAAACAAAGGGGTGTGCCTATGCAATTTCACATTAAGAAGATTGTGCACATGGGATGATTTAATCAAAAAGCTCAACCCAAAACAAAAAAATAAATAATGCACAATTCTAAAGTACATACCTTCCCAACCTACTTATCTATTTAATTAGGTAAGTACCTAGTTTGACCTACCCATCTAGGTCAGCCTATGTACCTACCTACTTAAGTACCTACCTATATGAGTAGGTATTTAGCCTAGGAAGGTAAAACCTACCTATTTATTTTTTTATCTAGGTAGGTAGGTAGGTAGGTAGGTAAGGATTGTAGGCACCTATTTATGTACTTACCAACCTAATATTAATATTTTTATTAATATTTTTTTAATGTCAAGTGGCATATTTACATTGGGCCACGTGTCATAATATAAGATCATCCAAGTTTTTGAATTGAACGTCTTAGATTATTTCAAAATAATAATAATAATATTCATCATCATCATATATTAAGACATGTAGCAACACATGATTTGCTTTCAATTGTGACCAAAATAGTTGCATATTAATCACATGTGACAATACGTATACAATGGAGTCAAAGGATGAAATGTATTTGTTGATTTGTCTTTCATATAATACTCTTTGTCATTTACGACTAGTTTATCACATGCGATTTGTTTTAGGCGACTAAAAGGATTTTAGTTGCAAAATGTTTCTTACGACTAAAATTTAATCACAAAGAATAGTCGAAAATACATGTTTTTCTTCTAATGCTAGGCAATGATCACTTTAAACACCACATAAAACCTTAATTTGAACCTAACTAGTGTTGTATTGGTATAGAGGGTGCAACTTGGGTACCTATATAATATTGGACGAAATATCAATAATGAAAAAAAACCAATCAAATTTGACTTGGGGCAATTGCAACTTAAAACCAATACTAGTTTAATATGGGACCTAAATAAATATAGGTAAGTAATAGGTAGGTAGGTAGGTGGGTAGGTTAAGCTAGGCTAGCTAGGTGGGTGGTAAGTAATTATTTAGGCTACACCTACCCTACCCACCCACTTACCCACATACCTACCTAGCCTACAAACTCACTACCATAGTAGCTAAATACAATCTAGCTATTATATTATAATTTTCATATTATAATCATTATATAAGCTCACCAATTATATTATCATTAAATTATAACTAGTGATGTATTATTTTCTCATGTAATAAAAAGGTAGGCTAACCATTTCTTGGAAGGTATGTGGTTGATTTGATTGAATGTCAAATTATTATGGCCAATTTGATTAAACCTTGACCATTTTGATTAACATTATTGACATTTTTTTTTTAGTTCTTTTTAACTCGATGTCTGAATTGACACTTAGTGAAAAAGGTCGCCATAGTCAAAATAATTATGTGTATATTTCATGCCCCAAGCTTCTAGTGAATGTGAGCACCCTTTTTGGTCAATGTAAACATTTTAGTCAAGTTGAACCTAGTAAAAAGTTGTGATTTTTATAGTGAACTAAATTATATATATACATTGGGAAATCTTTTAGAGGGATTCTAATTTTTGAATGTGCCATTTACAACACAACCCATGCAACTAATTTCACTAGAAAATATTCATCAAAGAATGGTCAATAAAAAAAAGATGATGTGATACTAAGGTTTTTCCCATGGAGATGATAGTTGTAAACTAAAGTGGGTCATTTTTTGTGACAATCTAGTTGTCTACAAGGTATAACATATTGAATTGCAATGAACATTTGGTAAAATCACCAATGGGTGAAAACATGGTATAATGAATCAATGACACAAAGGTTAAAGTCACTTTTTAATGATTTCATTTGAGATGTGGCATTCATGTGTTGGTATATTGTCCTAAATTTCGTATTTTTATACCCAATTTACAACTTGTGCTACATATAAAATTTTTTAACTACATATACATATGACGCATCCATGTTTTTTATCACCTAAAATCAAATAACTCTTATTAAATACATATTTTCAAAATTTGTAAAATTTAAAACCAAAAGCATGTTCACATCAAAATGTGATGTAAACATGAATTTCACCCATTTCAATTTGTATTGTCTTTTTAATCATCAATACGAAGATCCTCTTCAATTTTGACAAGGAATTGTGCACATTTGATACCAAAAAGGATATTGTTTGAAAAAAGATTGTCTACAAGCATATTTTGGGTGCAATGCAACCTATTTCAATAAATAAATAAATCCAAATGATTGTGCTCCCTTTGTGATTCCGTGAAAATTCTAGATTATAGTTTCAAATACTGTCGACACCTTTTAATGGCTCCTTTTATTATGTTGACACCCCAATATGCCAATTTTTCAAGTGGTTTTAAATCATCTACTTGAATAAGAACATAGACATAATAGTATTATGTAACAAATATACATAAATGATGGACATTTGAAATGGAGATATATAGATTGTTTTTGCATCTTGCACTTTTGTTTATCATTTTATTTCAAAAATCTTATAAGGACTTAACATATGATACATTAAATTTCAAAAAATAAATTAAAAGACTTTGCTAGAATAACCTTGACTAGAAAATAGTTATGAACTTTTGGATAATTATATTTGGAATTTATTTTTCAAAAATCTCTTTGTATCGTTTTTTGTGGATTTTGTTTTCCTCTAGCATGTATCTTAAAGTGATGTGTAGGTAGGTTGCTCTTTCAATGGATCAAATTTGTCCAATTTCCACCACATTGTGATTCCCATTCAACCAAGGATGTCATTGAAGTAAACTATAAATTGGGTGAAAGCACGTTATGGGTGGCCCAACTTAGGCATTTTCATGACATATGTCTAAAGTATACCCCAAAATGTGTTGCATTTAATTTCAAGTTTCACATTTGGTGTTTGGGATTTATATTTTGATTTAAAAAATTTAATGTTATTAATATTGTTCGAAAGAATAAATTTAAAAGATTAAATTCAAGGAATAATAGGTATATTTATGATATATGCACTATAATAAAACTAATTTCTTATTTTAGACTACATTAGCCTTTGGTTTGAATTAGCGAACTAAAAATGTTTGAAATAAAAATTTAAAAAATAGCCCACCTAATTTTTTTAACATCTTTTATTTGAAAATGATTGGTTGTCAAAATTTTAATTTATCACATACTTATGGTCATTGCCTTAAAATAAATCTATTTGTGATATGATAATTATCAAACTCTTTACATGGCTCACAATTGTCTAAACTTTAATGAATTTGTGACAATTTCTTCTACTTGGTGTTATGATTCTTCATAAAATATGATTGAAAATCATGAATATTGAAATAGCTTTAGACAATAGATGCATGCCATTTCAAGAATACAGGGCATGAAGTTGATGGTGTGAGGAGTCTTGGATAACCTCATATTAGAAATGAAACTAATGGTACCCTTAATGGTTGCCCTTTGACTCTAAATCTTGTGACATGGGTCAAGCTATTTAAGGAACTACTAGCCCTGCAAGTCCGAAGTTGCACACTAAAATACCAATAGACCATCATCGCATGACTCACTAACCCAGATGACTAACCTTCCTTACTAGTTTTGGCTCTTTAGGAAATTTTAATTCTTGACAAAATTCTAGAACACTATTACGCCAATACATTCATAGATGCACAATCATCAATATCCATTGAAATTTACCTTTTTATGAAGTAACGAGACATAAGATGTTTGCATAGGGTAAAGCCCCATGGTGGGGACATTCTCAGAATAAGGGGATGATAGTCCAACCCCACATTTGAAGAATTTCCCCATCTGTTCATGTAATTTGGTTTTGGTTTGAAAACATTTGGTCTAAACAGATGTAGATCATGACATGAAGAGGAGTACGAGGAATGTTCATGCAAACAAGGTGCCCTCTGAGTACACTAATGAACTTATCGTGGGTCTTTACATGTAGGTTAAGGCTTCCTATGAAATGTATTGGGTTAAGGGTAAGACCAAAGGAGTGAGGCATTACCGAATTGTAAAGCCCTTGGAGGGGGCATACCTGAAATAAGAGCCTTCCCTCAGTTGCCACCTTGGAAGTGGGCCCTGCTCCTCGGGTATTGGCCTATGCTTGAAATTGGCCCACTACAAGGGCCTTCTGCAGAGTGAAAAGTTGGGTGGCCATTTGTTGCACAAGCCCTAGGGCACTGAAAAGATGGGTCCTAGTCTTACACCAAAAGCCCTAGGGTAGTGAAGAAGTTGGCCCTCTAACACTGGAAAGACTTGGAGTGTCTTCAGACACAACCACATAATGACCTGTAAACTAGTGGGGCTGTAAATATGCCCAGGGCCCAGAGATAAAATGCCCAATAGGCCTGGTGAAGGGAAATGACTGCTCTTGATTGGCCAACTGTAAGGATTGGCCCAGGTGAAGACATTTAAATAGTCTTTCACTTTATTTTGTTTAAGTTCATATATAGGTGAGGATGGGGAATAAATAACAATGTATGTTGGATGTGATAAACGCCTATAGAGGCCCAATTAAGGGGTATGGGTAGAGATGGTCTCAGGTCAAGGCAGTAAACTATACAATTAAAGTGTGACATAACGTGTACTAGGGGTCAACTTCCTTGGCATAAACAATTTAAAGGGCTGATTTTCCTACAAATGATGCAGAGACTCAGGGAAGAATCTTACAATTTAAGAAGCCTGGAAAAAAGTAGTAGAATACATCAAATGTTTTTTTATTAGAGGACGTTAGGGTGAACCAGCACCCTTATTCTCATATTTCTTTAATGTTTAAAAGCAGCCCCAAACAACTTTGGGACATTTACCATGTAATAATGTTAAGTGCTTGTTCACCCAAAGCATCCAGGGGAGAGGAAACCAAGCTTCCACAAAAGGCAAATATGAGAGAAGAAAATGTGAGGTGATTGCTTTAGGCCAAAGGACAAAAGACATGCCATGACTCATAGACCTTCCTCTAGGCAAGTGGCACCTTTTTCTAAAGGAACACTTGCTTTTTTTAAAGAGGTTACACCACTCTAGGTTACTTGGTGACAGGTCCCTAGTCCCTACCAAAGTGGGCAAAAACTGAAAACACTACTTTCTATGTTTCCACTTTTTTCTCACAAACACAACTGTCATGGTATACACCTTAGATGTAACCAGTTTTTGGGGTGTCTCTATTTAGGTTGTATGCTACCTAGCCTAATATACATAGGTAATATACTATATATATTAGGTGTACTAGCCTAGGTATATATTATGTTAGACTATTATACCTAGTACCTAGCTAGCTAGTTACCTAGCCTAAGCTAATATAGATGGATGATCATATGTTGTGGTTGTTAGATGTTGAATGTACATATTTCAAGCTTTGTGTAACACATGCAAGGATATAAAGCTAGTTAGGATGTGGGAAGGTGTACACATACTCCAATGGTGTTCATATATCCCAGTGAATGTGTTAAAATGACATGCATGTAATGTTGGACTTGTGTTGAACTTCACTAAATTGCGTAGTTGGTCATATTGCACAATGAGAATACACATGCAATCCATTATATGGGACAAAAGAAAAGAAAAGAAAATTATGATTTAATTAGAATAAATATTTTTCCAATTAAATCATTTACACAAGATCCACTATAATGAAAGTGCAATGATTTGTTCCACCCATATGCCCTACACAAGGCATGGGTAACCAAGACTTCCACCGAACAATCAATTGGGTGTAATCATGTATGGTTTAGGATGTAGTTTCTGGTTATGTTGTTGTTAGTTGCACAAACATTATATACAACTTTTCATTTCTGTGTTACTGCACTATAACTTAGTTTACACATGATGTAGGTATAATCTTCAAGTCATTTCTTGCATGATTAATTATCATCTGTCACCTTTGTTGCATTTAAAAATCTTCATGACATGATCTAGTATTACTAGAATGATGATTTCATACTTATGAAGACTTTTGCACATCTTCTCCTCCTTTGTACAATAGTATGTTAATGTGTTATTAGTTTTTGTGTGTAAAGTTTTGTGCATCTTCTTTTCATCCTTCAAGGAATAATATATTTATGTTTTAGTAGTTTCTAAATGTAAAACTTTTGTGTATCATTTTCTCCTTGTAATAATATAGTTTTATTATTATTTAATGTTAACTACAATGTTCTAGTTTTATGGCTTGGTTTATCATTGTGACAATGAAGAGTTCAATTTTTAATACTTGTAACCTATGTGCATTCCTAAGGGGCTACAGTAAATAGGCTAGACTAAAGTAGTTACATAAGTAAGTTACATAGGTTATGTAAGTTAGGTTATGTAGGTTAAGCTACTACCTACCTACCTATTAAAAATATTTTGTGTTTGTTAATCATATTCTAATCATTCATTATATGACACCTCAACATTATATATGATTTATTTTTTATGACTTGTCATTAATGACTATAGGATGAAAAGTGCCACATTAAACATTAAATAACTACTTGTCTTTTGCTACTTGTCCATTACAACTAAAGGCCTTTAGTCATATATGGAGTCATAAATTTTAAAAATTCTTTTAGTGAAATATGAAAGTTATGAAAGAATGAAATATTTGATTTTTGTTCAAAAGTAGATATATAACAAAGGTATTAATTGTTGCATAGTTCTAATTTAAGGTGCCAATTTGATAATATCATTGGTTGCAATTTTTTTCTTCACATCTAGACACAAGCTTATAAAACTATTATAACATTTAAGTGCCAAGCTTTTAAAGGGAACAATTCAAGACTACCATGTTAACAATCTCATTAACAAGATAGGTTTTTCTTATTCACCTCTAGGCACAAGCTTATTCCACATACCCTATATATTTGCATGTATTTTATACATTAATATTATATATATTGTCTATATACAAAGTGGGTTTAAATCAAAGACCATTGCTCTAACTTTAAAAAATATTAAATTAAATTATTGTAGGTGATATTTCAATTGTGAAGTTTATTCTAAATTAATTTGTTTTGTTAGCAAGTGAAATTTCAATTGTTTGTGGTTTTTTCTTTTTAATTTTTTTTATGTAGCCAAATTAATTATATGATCAACAAGAAGATTTAGCCAAATTTCGCTATAGACCAAATATCAAAGTAAAAATAAAATAAAATTATCCTTCTATATTTTGGCTACCCAACTGGAATGCATTGTAAAAATCTAGCAATTTGTTTTCAATTTTTAGGCATGTTAGGGGGTTCTCATTGTGGGTTTTGGCCAAAATAGACCACGAGTGGTAGAACGGTGGATGGATGTGTGACTAACATAAATAAGAGTGGGTAAGACTTGAAAACCCACAAAAATTGGTAGTGATCAAAGTTTAATCACACATGCTAATCTTCTTGTTTTCTTGTGGTTTTTTTTTAATGATTTGTGATTTGGAGTAATGTGGTAATTCTTTTGTGCGTGTTTTGCGATTTGAAGCAACGAAGCTTTTTGTGTGTGTGTGTGTGAAAAAGGTTACAAAGCAAAATTAATCTTTTTATTTTGCAAGGTTTTTAGGTATAGGCGATGGCAAGGGCTTTGCAATTCAAAACAATGTAGCGTGATTCATAACAACATTAATTTAAAAATTTGGCAAGGTTTTCAAATAAGTAAAGGTTGTGTGTGTTTCCTTTCTTAACCTTTTCTTATGTTTTGTGTGTGTGTTCGTTTGTGTATGTGTCTCTTATTTTATTTTGTTGGAATATTTTCATGATTTGCAATAGTGGCTTGATGTGTAACGAGTTTTTTTTCCATTGAATGAAGGTTTTAGGAGAAAGAGGGTTGCAAGACAAAACGTTTGTCATCTTGTGCTAAGTTTTGATTGTAGGTCCCTTACATGGGTAACTTAAGGATAGTTCAAAACTCAACTTGAAAAGGCAAAGACAAGCCCAATGGCAAGCTCAAATACAGGATGACTTTAAAGATAAGTCTGATGCACATGTTGAAATCAACGTGGGGAATTTCAAACCTTTTTCAAAGTTGAAAAGGAATGTAGTGTGTACACCTTTATAGATGTGAACCATATATTCTAGGAATTCAAAATCAAAGAATGTATTGACTTTGCTTCACGTGTTTTGGTGATAAAAAAAGTCAATAAAAAAGTTAATGGTTGCCATCAATTTAAAATTTCAGTATTATAATCAATAAGGCATTAGTATACTACTTTTTAAGCTAAGGAGGACCCAGGAATGAGAATAACATTACAATGTGATTTACTCTTCTCTTATGATGTTGCCTTTCTGAATCTTACATTAGACTACTCTCATGTCACCTACCCTTCGAAGTTCATAATTATGAAAGAACATAATTTGCCCATGGGTAGCACTCACAATGAGCCAAACTAACCTCACCCCAGTCCTGGCCCACATTTACATTACGGCCACCGTGAACTAGCACCCACCAGTGCACCATCCACTGGATGCCCGTTATTGCTCAGTTGTGGATGAACCTCATCTGAGTTAATAGTTAGTTTCACCTTTGTAACCAATTCTGTAGGAAATAGGTCTCATACATAGGTAGGTAGGAAAATAGGTAACTACTAGGTAAGTAGGTGGTTTATACATATGTAAGGGCTGTTTTTACTACCTACCTAGTAAGTAGGTAGTAAAAGAAAGCAACTGAGCTAACCACGACGGTTAGCTAATGTACTGGAACACAACAGAAAACTGTTTCCAGACCATTTATTGGCCTTGCCTACCAGATATTGTGTTTAATTTCAATATAGAGTATAGTAGCTTAGGCCCCTAGGTAGTAGGTTGATTTTTATATGAGGATTTTTTTAAGATGATATTTTGGCTGGTGTTGAAACTTGAGATTAGTTATAGAGTTATGATATCTTGAAGGATTCTAGTTTCTTTTAGAGGATTTTTTTGAAGATTATATTTTTGCTTGGTGAAATATTTGAATTTTCATAATTCTTCTTTTGCCTTAAGGTACTGTTTAATGTAAATGGCAAGGCCACAGAGTGACACACCTATGCTGGCACCATGGTAGAAATACCAATGTTTTGGGGGTGGTTTATAAACATTACAAATAGCCCATCCCCAGTCTACTAGAACTAAATTCAGGAGCTATGAATTAGAATATAAAAATTTCCCAAGTTAAATATAGCCAAAAAGAAGCTTCATTCAAGAGGTGAAGAAGGTACCAGTGTGGGGGGCCTTGAATAAATTAGCCCCTACATTGATACCACTGTAAAAACCTGTTGTCTGGTTATGAGAAAACACCCGGATATCAACTCGGGTATTGATAACCTATCTATTGGTTTTTTTTTCAAAACCCAATTGATAACCTACTTGGTTAGTACATATCATTCCAGGAACTGGCAAGATCCTTGTGGGTTGGGTATTGAATTTCCAAAATTTAATAACTTACTTCGATCGTTGGAATTTCATCCAAGCAGGGTTACTAAAACCCTAAACATGTTTATGATAGAAAACAAAAAAGCAAGAATAAGAATACAATTTTAAAAGTAACCTTATAACCTACCCTACCTAGGCAACATAACAAATCATTCTGAAGGTGGGTATTTGACAACTCACGCTTGTACATAACTGATGATTATTTCCAAAAGAATAACTGAATAAATTGATAAATAAGTGGGTTTAAATTCTCAAAAATTTCTTGATAATTGATACCCTATGTGATTCAAAAATGATAAATAAAATAAAAACCTACCAGAACCATTTATGAAATAAAAAGGCAATAGCCAGCCAACAATTGTGAAAACCCTAAATGTTTTTGGGTTTCTTAATAGACATTAGAAATATTGGGCCTAAAAGACTAAATCCAGGTCTCTGAGTCCAAATTTAACATTTCCTGGATTAAATATAGCCTATAATAAGAGGCATCACTCAAGAAGGTGAAGGTACCACCTATGTACGTGCTGCTTCACCCTGGCCAAATAGCTGAGGCAAAACAGGTGTTCTACCTGGGTTAGAGTCTGCTTAGTTACCATAAATAGCCAAGGCACTCCTCCTGGACCGTTTACTAGAAATATCCGAGGCACAGGAGGCCACTAGGATATTCCTGATAACAAGCAGCCTCTCACCAATCAACCATAATAAGAACCGTAAAGAGAGGATTTCGTCCAAGAAGCCAAAGGGTTACTAATCATTGGGCCAATGAGAGCTGGGCATTGGTGCCTTTGTGCTGAGTAGCAGATAGCTTATGAAAGGAATATTGGAGGTTTATGTGCTAACCCTGCAAAACTTTATTAATAAACACACCACAGATCCAGAAAATGTACAAGGAAAAAGAAAAATGTAAAATGATAAATTTACAGGATGTGAACCTAATACAAACTAGATGTCAAAATCTCTTGTCTTATTCTCTCTGTCTTATTAGTAAGAGGTCAGTCATGGTGATTGGGGGGGGGGTGCGTCTTGAAGGGGTGGAAGTTGGACAATAGCTAGACCTATCGATCTTGCTCAACTTAAGATGAAGGTGGCTTGCATTTTTTGTAATGTAATTGAAATTTTTTGACACAAAAAATATATCCAAGACAAAAAGAGGAGGGCCCTTTGGCTTTTTGGAGTTCCACATGGCATTGACACAATCATGTAAGAACACATCAACTTATTGTTTAAACATCCAAACATTTCAATTGTTTAAAAAAGAAATGAATAGTGGGTTGTTGTTGTGATAGCTTCTTTCTTTGGCTTGCGTTATTTTGAAGACAATGAATCTTCGAGTTATGCAAGATCAACAAAGTAAGTTCGCTTGTGTTGAATTGACAATGACAACATTGACTAAGGTGTGAATTCCATCTTTGGTGAGCACAATGTCAACTCATTAATGAAAGGAATGAAACATCATTAAAAAAAGCACGTGTAGTTTTCATCTGACATGGAAGTCATCATCTTGTGCAATGGCAACAAAAATGTTACAAACTGCATCATGGGTGTTCATGTGCTCATTGTTGTGGGCGCAACATAAAAGGTGGACACCTATAGCATTGAAGGATATTTGCAATTGAAGGATGTGATAATCCAACTTGCATTTGAAATGATGTGAAAAAAGATGGGGAAGATCATCTAAAGGTTAAAAAGCCTAATTGAATTGTAAGCCAAATGCCTGCCCCAAAACTAGAACATGATAATTTTTTAGCATGATGGGTTTCAAATATCATGTTGGAAAGGGTATGATGGTGTAAACGTTGCGAGATGGAATCCTAAAATTGAACCATTTGTTGTTCGATGGATTGTTCAAAAGGAAGAAAACATGCACATGTTGGGGGCAATAGAAGATCGCAAATCACCTTGAAGTGTTGTTGGAAATGGAAGGTGTTGGTGTCGACTTGTGCTAAAGCTTTAAAAAGGAAAGGATGTTGATCAACCATAAATCTAACAGTGATGAAAGCTATAATGACATAGCTTTTTTAAATAGGATGTTGGGATGATGGGGATTGTCAGTATGAGGCTAATGCCACCAAAAATTATTGGGAAAAAAGCTTGTTTACAAACTAGAGGTCTTTTTGGGCTATCAAAGGATACCATACCCAAAAGGTGCCCAAACATTTGAAAGAGGGAGGAGTCAAAGGAAGTAAAGGACTTTATGAAGGTGAAAAATGGAAATGTGCATCATAATAGGTATGATGGTTGTTGCACAAAATAATGAGTTAGAATTTTAAAAACTATTTGAACATCACCCATTCTAAGAAAAAAATAAACATTTTGAACATCTTTCAATAAAACATTTTAGATGAAAAATGATGTGAAGGATGAGGTACCCAATGGAACCTTAAGACCCTAGTTCCTTTTGATGAGGTGTTAAATAGAAATGAGGTCTCAAAGTTAAATAATAAACTAGAAAAGAACCACGTTGCACATTTCTAAAGTTAGATAGAAAGACCTATTTCACAAAATTCAATCTGAAAATGCTCATATACAGATGATGCAAGTTTATTGTGTGTAACCCTTTGCCTAGTAGCCAATGAGTCAAGGCATTGAAATTCTTATTATGGTGGTTGTTGTGTGTAGGCTAACTGGAGAGCTAGTAGTTGTTGTGTTTAACTTGAGAGCTAGCAGCCAATGAGGCCGCCCAGGTTCTCATTACTATTTGTGAACGTGTAGAGTAAAGCCCTAGGTATCAGGCTTGATCAAGCATAACAACCTGATCCAGTTTTTTATTTTTTTAAATTCCCATGATAACTGTGGGTACCACAAGAAAAAACAATTTAAAAAAAGGTGCGACAAGTGATTCCAAAAGTGAATACCATTGGAATGGGCATTTTGAAAAGTGTGTATTACAGGGGCCATTTTGCTTTTTGAAACACTTGCCTCTTGGCGGAGGTAAAATCGCACTTTGTAAAGTGACCTTCAAAGTGCACAAATAATGTGCAAAGCACCCTGTGTGTAAGTAGCTATTATGCATTGAACTGTTAATTCACTCAAGATAACACGCAAAAAAAATTCAGACCATCAAATCCAGCAATTCCATTGGCCTGAAAAAAAAAATCAGTCATACATACAACACTAATGGTTCCTTGCTACCATTCCCATTGCTTTTCTAAAATTCTCACAAACCTAGCAAACCTTATTACACATTTAATTATTAATTCACTCAAGATAACTAAGGCAAAAAAAACATTAAAACCACCATATCCAACAATTTCGTTGGCCATAACATTTATCTTTTTTGGCACATTTACACACAATGATGCTGACAATCATACGAAAACCAAAGCACCCACACCAAAAAAAAAAGAAAAGGAGAGAGAACCAAAAAAAAAGGAATACAAGGAACAAAATGGCAGGACCCATATTCAAGAATGAACTACCTAAGAAAGCAAACCACAATGGGAACATGAAGTTCCCGAACCCCTTCCGGTTGCTAGAAGCATATCAAAGAAGGAAGGGGAACCATACACACAAGTCTATTCAACAGCCTCTCTGTACGTAAGTATATTTAACTGTTGTCCACAAAGCTCTTGCAAATTAATTAATATCTATCATTTTTGTGAGAAATGTTATGTTTTTGTTTGTTTAAGTGCTTTTGGCACCTCTTTATTTTTTAGGTTGATTTAAAGTTGGTGTCTTTGACATTCCTTTTTGTGCCTTTTTTTCGTTATAAAATAATTATATATATATATATACTTTTCCAATTATTTATCATATTAAAACATATTTACTTTAAAATATTTGCAACTATCTATCACAGGATTCATAGGAACTTTGAATTTGATCATGACGAGATTTCACATTTGTAAAAATACACATAGCTTACAGATAAGGTTAAAAACCAGACCACTTTTTTAAAAATAAATAAGTTGGTGCAAAGAAATTGAAAAACCGTATTATTTGGCCTATTAATAACCGTAATACGTGCAGAGTATAATTTTAATAATAAACTACGCGCCAAAAATCCCTACATATACGCCGAGATTGCATCCAAGGCAGCCTACAATGGGGGCAGCCGGAAAAAGCGGGCAGCCGAAATCCACGCAGGCGAAGGAAGAAGAAGTCGTAACAGACTGTCGCTGGTTCTTGCTTGCGGGCAGTCCAAGTAATAAGAAAGGCGGTTTTTGGTTCCTGGCGGGATCATATCGGAGGTATAAATCGTTTACTTGGGTATGAAAAAAAATAACCGCTCGCAAATTCCGTGTTCAAAACTTGAGAATTTCAGCAGATTTTAGGTCTAAATTTTGCGGTTTTGCTCTAATTGTGTCCGCAGCTGCAAGCAAGCTCACTTGCAGGATCAAGTCTTTTTTGGTTCGTTGTGCTTGTGCTGTCGAGGAACTCCGAGTTCAGTACCAGAGCTAAAATCTACAAGCTTTCTTAAGGAGTTCGTCACGGGTTAAAGGTTTTAGAGCTCCATCTTTGCATTTGAAGCTCTGCTCGGGAGGAAGTCTAGCCTTGGTGCTGAGTTGAGAGTCGTGGGGTTTGGGTGCTTGCAGATTTTGGTTGAGATCACACAGAGAGTTGGGTAGTTCGGGGGTCTGTGGATTTTGGTTGAGATCTAAGAGAGAGATGGCGTCGTATTTGTTAGAGGATTTCGTAGGAAATGGGGTGTTAAAGGATCAGGTAGATATGTTGTTAGCCGATGGGTGGGACGATGTGCCGACTCTCAAGATGATGACACCGGAGGACATGGATCTTTTGCAACTTTCGCAGTTTCATCGGGTAATATGCTGCTGTATTCTCCTCTCTACTACTACCTCCTCTTTGCTACTAGTCGCTTCTTCCTTCCTTCCGAAGCTTTAGTTTCTAAATCTAACTCTTTTTATAGGGGGGAAAAAAAAGCCTCGGGATTTTTTGGGCTCTCTGTGATCTCATGTGTCCTGGTTAAACTCGACTGTTTTCAGAAGCTTTCTTTCCATTAGATTTGTTTCAGAAGACGCCAGCAGGCGATGTGCAGCAACAGTGGGACTTGTGCAACTCTGACGCTCTTGAGATCGCAATATTAATCTTTTTGAACAGGATGCACTGGAGATAAGGACATACCTGCACGACAGATCCCTAATGCAGTACGCAGACGCTCTGGAAAAGTCAGGGAAAACCCTTCACGAGCTCCTCGAAACCAGCCCTGAAACCCTGATGTCAGATTATCACATGAAGAGAGGACATGTAGCCAGGTTCATCGACAGGGCCAGCGCTTGCAGCATCCAATTGCCCAGAAATCTCAACCTTCCTGCCAGGGTAACCACCAAAGTGCACCACGGTGTGGAGGAGCCAGAGCCAGCAGCTCCGGCAGAGGTGGAAGAAAAGGTGAAGAAGATCAAGGAACCCAAAAGTACCAAGCTGCCGAAGCTGGAAGAGAAGAAACCCTCCTCAACGCCTGTGCCTGCTGAAGAATCCCCCCGTAATGATGTCGAAATGATATATCCGGGCGTCAAGCTCGTCTCCGGCGCCGACGGCAAGTCCACCACAGACATCTCTGGCTTCAAGTCCCCAGTTGTGCTCCGACCTGTGGGTGGTCCTGCCACTGTTAGCAAGGGGATTTTCTCAGCGGCACCTGTCACTCCTCGTTTCTGTGGCTTGGCTATGCCCGGCCCTATCAGAGAGGAGGTCACTCAGCTGCCCGTTCTGGAGAAGATCATGATCAGGAAACTCACACCCGCCTATGTCAAGGGCAACAATCCTTTCAAGAAGTCGTCTGCCCCGATCAAATTGCCTCCTCCTACCAGAGCTTCTGAGCTTTGGGCTGATCAACCCACTTTGATTTTGTGCCTTCGCCGCCCTGGGTGTGTCTTCTTTCTCACCACCCACTTTGCTTTTCTTCATCTTCTTCTACATCAACAAGCCATAGCTCATCTCCAACAACACATTCTGATGTATTTATTGCAAGAAGTTCTAGAACCTAAGTGCTTGAGTCTCATGTATGTAATTCCCACCAGATGGCTCAACTTCTTTCCCATGAATGCTCTTAAGAGTTTGTCCCCAAGCCAGTGAAGTCTTCTTTCTCCCCACTCACTTTTCTTTTCTTCATTTCCTTCTACATCAAGAAGCCATAGCTCAATGTCTCCAACAACACATTCTGATGTGTATTGCAAGAAGCTCTAGTACCTCAGTGCTCAAGTCTCATGTTTATAATTCCCAGATGGCTCAAGTTCTTTCCCATGAGTGCTTTTAAGAGTTGTCCCCAAGCCAGAAGTGTGTCATCAAGTCATCCAAAGTGCCTGTTCTTCTTCCTCCCTTGTTCTTCTTCCTCCCTTGTTGTCATTTGTTCCGAACAGTATATACCAAACCCCATGCTGCTAGGGTTCATCACCCACCAGCTTTGCAACTGATTGCAGATTTTCTGAAGTCCAGAATTTGATAATCACCAGCTTAATTGCAACTGATTGTGGATTTTTTTGCAATCCATAATTTGCTAATGAATTCAATGAAATTGAGGGGAAGGGTTGATGGGTTTTATAGTCTGTAGCACCAATTACTTGATATGGTCTTGCATTGTGTTCAAATTCTTTCCTGAGTGGGATGGGAGTAAGTGCTGGGGATGAAACTATTGGAGCACCCAATTTTGTGATGGTGATAGCTCTTAGCAAGCACGTCACAGGGCTGTTGAAGATGTGTCCAGCTCAATCTCTGTTAAAAGGGCATGTATCAGGCCTGCAGGCAATGTGCACTGAAGAATGATTCTATAATCTCTTCTGTTTTCAAGGATTGCAACTCTGATGGGGCCAAATACTAGGTGAATTGGTGATGACAGGGATTGATATCGGGTGAGGGTAATACAGGTGTGTTATGTGCCGAGCAGAAGCACATCAGTTGTATGCAAGGAAACCTATTTTTGATGCCATGGGTATTCAGTTGGTTGTGTGTCTCAATGAGCATATTGATGCTGAGGTATGCCCCCTGTTCTGGAATTTTTCTCTTGAAAGAGTTTTGCTTTAAACCAAGTCAACTCTTCAGTCTCAATCACCATGCTAGAAGCCTGCATTTCTGTACTGGCAGAATTCTTGCTGTGACCAAATGCCAGTGCTTATCGGATTTCTCTCTTTCTAAGCCTAGTTTATTTTTCTCCAAGTGCAGGTGAGGGCATTTTGGCCACGGTATTGGGGAGGTATGGTGGTGGTTGATGAAAATAGAGAATTTTTCAAGGCACTTGGAGGTGGAACGCTTGCCAAAGAAGGCTTTATAACTGGATTTTTGCTCAATCCAGCTTCTAAAGCAAACTGGAAACGTGCCACAGAGACCGGAATTGAATACAATTTGACAGGGGAGGGTACAATCAAGGGAGGTCTTTACATCCTCAGAGCAGGAAATGGTGGAGTTGCTTACCAGTTTGTGGAGAGGAATTTTGGTGATTGGGCACCTTTAGAGGAAGTTTTGGACGTGTGCGGAAACATTCAGGTACTACCCAAGGAAAAGCTTTCACATCTTCAAGTAGTTGCTATTTTCAAGGGGACAGAATGCTCATAGGGCATTGAATGGGATTAAGATTTTTCAGATCCCCAGGAAATCTTGGTTTGTGACATGCTGGAATAATAGTTGGATTCTGTAAGCTTATGTCCTGTCAAGCTCACAGTAAAGCCAACATAATGCTCACTTGCAAAGTACCAAGTTCATGAGGACAGTTGAATTCTGAAAATGCACAACTAACATTCTGATCATTGTGTTCATGTTTGGATTGCAGAAATCTTAGACTCAGGCTTTCCACAGCTTCAGTCGCATCATGTCCACAGAAACTTGGACTCCAAATGTTCTTGGTATTCTTTGTAACTCTGAACTGTGATTGATTGTTTACCTACCACAATCCCATGTGTCCAATTTCCCATATCAAAGGAGTGGTACCAATAGAATTATTAGGCTCTTGGGTCATACAAGAGTGATAGACATATCAAATCATGCGGTAAAATCACAGATGAAGCCTTGTTTGTTTAGGATAGCTGCTGCATATATTCAGCATGAATACAGTAGGTTTTGTTTCTGTAGAAGTGTAGAAACTTGAACCCCCTCGATCATGTTAGAATATCACCCCTTTTTCTTTTCTTTTGCTTTTTGTTTGAATATTCAGCCTTTACAACATCCCCCACAACCCAGACAAGGAGATCTAACAGGGGAGTAGCATCAGAACCTGACCTGGCAGTTCTGCCAACCATGAAGATGCCAGGACCTGTACACCACCAAACTGGCATGAGTAGTCTATTTTTATAGCAAATTGAGATTCCATGTGATGGTAAAACTTGTGTGAAGTCTTAGACGATACATTTTGAACAGAATTGGGAAAAAAGAAAAAAGAAAACTTATTTCAGTTTCACAGCTGAAAATTGTAGTTTTCCAGTCCTTGGATGTTTTAATTATTTGAGTCATGAAATAAACAGCTAAGTGATTAGTTGAACAAATTGCCCATAATTAATTTTGGCAGTAAAATTGGAACGGTGATGAATGAATCATATGATGAAGGTAAATGACAAGGGTAGAAAAAACTTAAGGCTGCAATTGAAACTTCAGACATTCTTGTCTTATATTTACTTGCTGGTTTTATCTGTTTTACTTGCTCAAATGGGGCCATTTGCTGCAGTAGAGCTCTGTCCAAATGGACTCTTCACCATATCCAAGGAAAAATCATATGACCGGTGGCAATCCAAATTTGTTGTTAGTTGCCCATGTATTTAGTGAGGTTCATGGACAGGTCCAGCTCTTGGAGCAAGCAGCTGCTGTCACAAATCTCATCCGTCCCAACAAGAACTTTTCAGATGCAGTGTTGAGCTTCCAGAGTAAGATTTGATACAGGTCTGGAGCTACCAAGTTGGAAGAGCTGCCCAGCTCCAGGCCTCCAACCCATCAGTGCCTCAGGATGGCCACAAGAAATATGTGAAAACCTGTTGTACCCAGGCCTCAAAATTGTAACTGGCATTGATAAGCAGTTCCACAATTGAGCTTCAAGTTGCCAATTGCGACCCAGAAGGTGTGGGCAGTATTGCTAGTGCTCATTATTTTCTCAATATGATGGCTTGCAACTCCCACTCCTTAGGGCTGGAGCCAAGGTCACATTCGCAAGATCATGGTCAAGAACTCACACCTATCCATGTCAATGAATAACTACCTGCACTCTAGCATTTTATATTGCACATATTTATCATGCATTTGTCTCCACAATAATCTGTTATTTGCCAGCTTCTATCAATCCAAACAAAATGCTCAACAATAGTAAAATTACATTTAACAACCTACTGAGCACTTGGACATTCAAACCTATGATGTCATTCCTCTCATTTCTGAAATAGCCAGCCACAGTTCACTGGAACAACATTCCCAACAACTCTGCTAACACCTCCAGTCACTAAACTTGAATCCTTACTAAGGAGATAACTGACTAGATGTCAAGCTAATTGATATTTCCAGTCTCTAATGTGACAAGGGAGTTGCTCACCAACGGAGCTCGTTGTCACATTCTGTGTCATAAACGGAATGACAAATCATCTTGGTTTGATTGTCAAGACGTTTGTTCAATATCACTATACGATAGGTATTTCCACATTTGACAATGCCATCAAGGATTGGTAGGATATGAAACATATTATGTAGTGAATGATCAAATTATGTCGGAGATTCTAGTGTTGCATGCTGTTTTTGAGCTCTTTACAACTTGTATGCAGGTAGCTAGGCAAGCAATAAGGCATTACAAGTTTTGTATTTCAGCTGCACTACAAGTAGAAGTAATAATGAAGAAAAATGCAGCTAAAATAGAAAACTTATAATGCCTTCTACTTGCAGAACTTGTAATGCCTTCTGCTTTCTAGAACTTGTTGGATACAAGGTGTTTTTGCACGTTGTTTTGAGCTCATTGCCACTTGTATTCAAGTGATGAGGCAACAAATGAAGGTATTACAAGTTTTCTATTTTAGTTACATTTTTAGTTTTGTACTGTAAGCAAAAGACATTACAAGTTTTGCAAGTAGACTACTTGCTTGTCATTCTTTTGTTTTTTTTAATATGCTCATTGCTTATTGTTTGATTTTTTGATTGTTTTGTTGAACTTGTGTGGGATTGTAAGGAAGGTTTTAGTGGGTGTTGCTTGTGCTTATCTGATCTCAAATGCAATGGGTATGATTCCAAAGGGTCAGAGTTCAACCCTGTCCTTGGGCCTTCAATCTTTTAGCAAAATTGTAAATTTTTTAGCAAAACTTACTGTTGC
>Ga0116229_10005939_pt1 | contig 19774 bp, 15 predicted proteins | sample S1TSphgellanicum_3_FD_87313 | JGI IMG/M metagenome (GOLD analysis project Ga0116229, IMG submission 87313) | Host-associated microbial communities from peat moss isolated from Minnesota, USA - S1T2_Fc - Sphagnum magellanicum MG | ecosystem: Host-associated > Plants > Peat moss > Unclassified... | reverse complement strand
GATCGCGAGCCGCCAGCATCTGGCGCTGCTGAGCGCGGCGGTTCAGGATGCGCTCGAACGCGCCGGCGTGACCCTCGGCGAACTAGACGGCATCGCGGTTACGGCCGGACCGGGCCTGGTCGGCAGCCTCGTCATCGGGGTGGCCTCGGCCAAGGCGCTGGCCTACGCCGCCCGCAAGCCGCTCTACGCCGTCAACCACCTCCACGGTCACATCTTCGCGGCCTTCCTCGAGCGCGAGGTTGAGCCCGAATATCCGTTCCTCGCGTTGCTGGTCTCGGGCGGCCACTCGCAACTGGTCCACGTCGATTCCCCCGTCGAGATGCGGATCGTGGCACGGACCCGCGACGACGCGGCCGGTGAGGCGTTCGATAAGACGGCGCGGCTCCTCGGCCTGCCGTTCCCCGGCGGGCCGGCCATCGACCGGCTAGCGCGGGCGGGCAACCCGCGCGCCATCGACTTCCCGCGCCACCGCGCGGAGCGCGACGATCTGAACATGTCGTTCTCGGGCGTCAAGACCGCGGTCAAGTATTTCCTGGAAAGCGAGCCGGGCCGGGCCGCCGCGCCGGCCGACGTGGCGGCGTCGTTTCAGGCGGCCGTCGTCGACGTCCTGATCGATCGCCTCGACCGGGCGGCGGCGCTGGCGCCCTATCGGGCGGCCGTGCTCTCGGGCGGCGTGGCCGCCAATTCCGCGCTGCAGGCCGCTTTCCGCGCCTGGAGCGACCGCGCGGGCATCCCCGGGCTCATTCCTTCGCTGCGCTACTGCACCGACAACGCGGCGATGATCGCGGCAGCCGCCGACCGTCAGGGCGCCGCGGTGCTGGCCGACCCGCTAACGCTGGCCGCGGACCCAAATTTGCCCTTCGTGCTGCCTGCGTCCGCAGTTTTAGGCTGACCCGCGTCCACAGTTTTTGGCTGATCCGCCTGTGGAAGCTGTGTAGAATCAGCGCTGCTCGAAGGCCCAGCGCCGGATCGCGGTGGCGACGACCCGGCGTTCGAGGGCGTGCAGGCGCGCGAATTGCGCGTCGCGGTCGAGGCCCGGGTCGAGGGCGAGCGGCGCGCGCGCCATGAGCGCCCCGCGGTCCACGGCCACGCCGACCCGGTGAACGCTCGCACCGGCCCAAGCCGACCCCGCCGCCAGCGCAGCGTCGAACGCGTGGGCGCCCCGGAAGGCCGGAATCTCCGAGCCGTCGGGCATCGTGACCGAATCGGCGGCCGGATCGAGCGGCAAGAAGGCCGGGTGGACGTTGAGCATTTCGGGAAACCGGGCCACGAAGGGCACCGGCAGCACGTGCATCCAGCCCAGTAGCAGCAGCAATTCCGGCTCCGTGGCGGCGACCGCCGTCAGGAGCCGCGCGTCGTAGGCCTCACGCGTCTCGTTTGCGCGGTCCCACACGGCCGTGACCGTCGGGATCCCCGCCGTAGCCGCGCGTTCCAGGGCGAAGGCCCCCGGACGATTTGAAACGAGCGCCCCGATTTCCAGGGGCAACGTGCCGGCCGCCGCGCCGTCGATGACGCCTTGGAAGTTGGTGCCGTTGCCCGAGGCCAGGACCGTCGCGCGCCAACGCCGGCCGCCGCGCGATAGGTCGACGTTCTCGACGACCCGCGCGCCCGCGGCGCGATCGTAGAACGCGGTCAACTCCTCGCCGGACACCGCCGGAATCAAGGCTTGACGGTAGCCCCGCTCCGCGATCGAATAAAGCGCCGCCCGGGTCAGGGTCGTGCCCAGGCCCGTGCGACGCGCGCGCGGTACGACGCCGATCGGGCCGAAGATGCCGACCGACGACTTCCGGGCCCACGCGCGCAGCCAGTGAAAGCGCAGCCCGCGCGGATCGTACGCGGCGAAGCCGAGCGGCCCCGCGGCGTCTTCGGCGATCCAGATGCCGCCGAGCGCGGCTTCGCTCGACCACGTGCCGCCAAACTCCGCGTCGATCCAGGAGAGAACCCGCTCGGGCGTGCGATGTTCGCGCAGCGGCCGAATGCCGGCCCGGTCGAGGGCTTCGAGTTCATGATGAACGGTCGCTTGCGAGACGCGCGGGTCGTCGAGATCCGCCAGCAGGTTGACCGTGCGCAGGGGCAGCGCGAACTCGCTTACGAGCGCGCGGGATGGACGACGACGGCCGGCTCGCCGTCCCGCCGGCTCTCCACCCAGCCGACGATTTCCGCGCCGGGCCACGCATCCCGGGCGGCCGCGGCTTGCGCGACCGGCACGATCAGCGTGAAGCCCACGCCCATGTTGAACGTCCGATAGCGTTCCTCGGGTTCGAGCGCGCCGCGCCGCACGAGTTCGGCCATCAACGGCGGCACGCTCCAGCGCGCCTGCTCGAAGACGGCCTTGCACGTTTCGGGCAACGTCCGCGGCACGTTCTCGAGCAGCCCGCCACCGGTTATGTGGGCCATCGACTTGACGTCGGCGACCTCTTGAATCGCGCGGACGGCGCGGAAATACGACGGGTGTTCGGCCAGCAGCGCGTCGAGGAACGTCAGGCCGGGCGCCAATTCCGCCGTCCACTCCGCTTCCGGAATCAGCGCGCGCGCGAGCGAATACCCGTTCGTGTGCAAGCCGACCGCGAGCAGGCCCAGGATCGCGTCGCCCGGCGCGACCCGCGCCGGATCGGGCACGAAGGCGGCGTCGACGATGCCGACGATCGTTCCGGCCAGGTCGAAGTGCTCCGGTTGATAGAGACCGGGCATCTCCGCCGTTTCACCGCCCAGCAGCGCGCAATCGTGCGCGCGGCACGCCGCCTGCACGCCCGCGACCACGGCCCCGGCGACCTCGGGATCGAGTTTGCCGACGGCCAAATAATCCAAGAAGAACAGCGGCGTCGCGTTGACGACCAGGATGTCGTTGACGCAGTGGTTGACCAGGTCGCCGCCAACGGATCCATAGCGGTGCGCTTTGGCGGCGATAAGGATCTTTGTGCCCACTCCATCAGTCGAACCCACGAGCAGACGTTTCGAGTCGCCGGGCAACTCAAAAAGGCCGCTGAATCCGCCGATCGCGCCGCGCTGGCTCGGATGACGCCAAGCCGACGTGACGTCGCGATAGCGCGCCACCGCCGCGTTCCCGGCGGCGATGTCCACGCCCGCACGCGAATAGGCATCTCGCAGGGGCGACTCCGCGGCCCGCAAAATCTCGTCAGGATTACTCATTTGCTCCGTCTCTGGGGCCCGTCCCAGGCCCTTCGTTCAACCCGCTGAAAGGTTCGTCATGCAGATTCTGGTTTCGTCCGGCGCCCCGAGCGCGCTCCGCGCGGGGGCTCTCGTCGTCCCGGTGTTTGCCGACGGGCTCCTCGACGGCGCCGCCGCCGCGCTCGACGCCGAACTGAACGGCGCCATCGCTGAGGTCTTCGCAGCCGGCGAGATCAAGGGCGGAGCGAACGAAATCGCCTTGATCCGAACGAATTTCGGTGATGTCAAGCGCGTGCTGGTCGTCGGCTTGGGCAAGCGCGAGTCGTTCGAAATCGCCGCACTTGCGAAGTACGCCGGCACCGCCGTCCGCTACCTCGGTAAGCGCAACGTCAAGTCGCTCGCATTCGCGTTACCCGTCGAGGTTTTACATCGATCGGCCGAGGCCGCCTCGGCGATCGTCGAAGGGGCCCTCGGCGGCACGATCGACTCGACGACGTACCGCACCGAGCCCGACAAGCCGATCGTGCTGGAAAGCCTGATCGTCGCTTCGACCGCGGGCTCGCACGAGTTCGACCACCACTCCTTGGAGCGCGGCATCGAGCGCGGCCGCATCATCGGCGAGGCCGTCAACGGCGCGCGGCTGCTGGCATTCACGCCGGCCAACGACATGACGCCGCGGCACCTCGCTGAAAAAGCCGAACGGGTCGCGCGCGAATTCGGCTTGGCTTTCCACGCGCTCGACGAAGATCAGATGGCGGCCAAGGGCATGGGCTCCATCCTCGGCGTTTCGCGCGGCAGCAGCGAACCCGCCCGCATGATCGTGCTCGAATACACGGGCGACCCCGGGTCAAGTGAAAAGCTCGCGCTGGTCGGCAAGGGCCTCACGTTCGACTCCGGCGGCATCTCGATCAAGCCGGCCGAGAACATGCACGAGATGAAGTACGACATGTGCGGCGGCGCGGGTGTGATCGGCGCGCTCGAAGCGATCGCCCAATTGAAGCCCAAGGTCAACGTGATCGGGATCGTTCCCTCGAGCGAGAATTTGCCGGGCCCCGACGCCATGAAGCCGGGCGACATCTTGCGCGCGATGAACGGCAAGACGATCGAAGTGATCAACACCGACGCCGAAGGCCGGCTGATTCTGGCCGACGCCCTGTGCTACGCGCGCGACCTCGGCGCGACCAAGATCATTGACGCTGCCACCTTGACCGGCGCGATGGTCGTCGCCCTGGGGCATGCCGCGACCGGCACGATCTCTAACGACGATGCCTTCCGCGAGCGCTTCCTCGCGGTAGCCAAACACACGACGGAGCGCTACTGGCCGCTCCCGCTGTACGATGAATTCTCCGTGACGGTCAAGAGCGAAATTGCGGACTTGCGCAACTCGACGGGCCGTGCCGCCGGCAGCCTGACGGCGTCGGCGTTCCTCAAGGCGTTCGTGGCCGACGTCCCGTGGATTCACCTCGACATCGCGGGCACCGCGTATACTGATGCGGAGACGCCGTATCTGGCGAAGGGGCCGACGGGCACGCCCGTTCGCGCGTTCGTCGCGATCGCGGAAGATTTGGCCAAGAGCGCGGCCCACGCGACCAACGGCAACGGGAACGGCGCAACGGTTGCGGCCGCGACGGCGGTCCATTAAGATCGGTCCATGAGTCCGAGATTCGCGCACCTCCTCGCGGGCGCCGCTGCACTTGCAGCGGCGCTTCTCTTTGCTTCGCTCGCGCCGGCGGCGGAACGCCAAGTCCATAACTTCGCCGAGCTCGCGCTCTCCCCGAACGGCGAGTACGTCGCGACGATCGAGAGCGACGACCCGGAAATCGACGGCACGCCCGTCCATCGCGCGCTGGTCGTACGCGAAGTCGACAGCGGCGATTCGCACGTCGTCCCGCTGCCGTGCGGTACGAACCCGGACTGCGTTCCCTCGCAGCCGGTTTGGTCGCCCGACGGCGACCGGCTGATCTTCATCCTGCACGCGCCGAAGGCCGAAAATCGGCAGCTCTACGAAACGGATTCGGGCGCGCGGGCGCCGCGCAAGCTGCTCGACTTCACGGGCGCGCTCAACGAACCGCGCTTCTCGCACGACGGCAAGCTCGCTGTGCTCGCGACGGCCGGCGCCCACAAAGAAATCGGCGCGACGCAGGCCGGCGCGGCGATCGTCGGCGAGATCGGCGCGAATCCCGACGAACAGCGCATCGCTGTCGTCAGCGCGAGCGGCACGTTACACTGGGCGTCGCCGCCCGATCTCTTCGTCTATGAGTACGATTGGGCGCCGGACGGATTCGTCGGAACGGCCGCGCCGGGCAACGGCGACAACAACTGGTGGATCGCCAAACTCTACGCGTTCGACGGCGCGAGCGGAGCCGCGAACATCATCTACGCGCCCAGCTCGCCGCAGCAGCAATTGGCCGATCCGCGCGTTTCGCCCGACGGGCGCAGCGTGGCGTTCATCGGCGGCATCATGAGCGATTTCGGGTCGACCGGCGGCGACGTCTTTAGGCTGAACCTCGATCACCCCGGCGTCACGGTGCGCGATCTGACCCCCGGTTACGCGGCTTCGGCGACATCGCTTGCCTGGGACCGCAACGGTGCGTTGGTCTTCTCCCAACTGCGCGGCGCAAATGCCGGCATCGCCGCGCTCGTGCCGCCGTTTTCGCGACCGCCGAAGCTCTTGTGGTCGGCGCCGCAGACGATCGATGGCGGCGACGCGCGGTTCTCGCTCGCCGCCTATTCGGATGCGGCGGCCGTGATCCATCAAGATTTCGAGCACGCGCCTGAGATCGCCGTCGGGCCGATCGGCAAGTGGAAAGACGTGACGCACCTCAATGCCGGCCTGCCCGCGAACACGCGCGCGAAGAACGTCACCTGGACGAACGGCGCGTTCACCGTGCAAGGCTGGCTGCTACAACCGCTCGACGCCGCGACTGCGAAGCGCCCGCTACTGCTCAGCGTGCACGGCGGTCCGTCGGCCGCGTCGACGCCGCGGTACGTCGGACGCGGCCTCACGCGGGACGCGTTGCAACGTGGCTACGATGTGTTTCTGCCGAACCCGCGCGGCAGCTTCGGTCAGGGCGAAGCGTTCACGCTCGCCAACGTCAAGGATTTCGGCTACGGCGATTTGCAGGACGACCTCACCGGCATCGACGCCGCCGAGAAGATCGCCCCAATCGACGACGCGCGCCTGGGCATCATCGGCTACAGCTACGGCGGCTATATGACGATGTGGGCGATCACCCAGACCAACCGCTTCAAGGCCGCGGTGGCCGGTGCCGGCGTTAGCGACTGGCAATCGTACTACGGCGAGAACGGCATCGACGAGTGGATGATCCCGTTCTTCGGCGCCTCGGTCTACGACGACCCCGCGATCTACCGCAAATCGTCGCCGATCGAATTCATCAAGAACGTCAAGACGCCGACGTTCATCTTCGTCGGAGAACGCGACGTCGAATGCCCGATGCCACAGTCTCAAGAGTACTGGCACGCGCTCGAAACGCTCGGCGTGCCGACGTCGTTCGTGGTCTACGAAGGCGAAGGCCACGGCCTACGCGGCCCCGCCCACCGCGCGGATTCCACGAAGCGTACGCTCGCGTGGTTCGACAAATATTTGAAAGGCCCGTAACTGCCAGCAACTGCTGATCCTAATGTTCCCTACTCGGCGCTCAGGACGCCGTAACGCTTTATTAATAGCAGGACAGTAGAACTTATTAGTCACTCTCGCAAACGTCCCTTATTCGGAGCGTCTTTGTATCGAACACCGAGCGACTTCCTTGGCTCACTATAGCGCTTGTTGGCGCTTTCCTTGCGTCCATATCGATACTGGGCCTTGCCGCTTCAAGACCACCTCCTGAAGGAGAAGATTGGGACGGCTTAGTGACAATAATATTTTCGATTTTAGCCTTTCCTCTTGGGTTTGTAACGTTCTTGCTTGGTGCTCTGATCGGTAACAATATGACTGTGGATCGAGCGCTAGTTTTTCTTTCTATCGGGTGGATATTCGGGATCGGACTTAGCCTAGTTCCAGGAATTATTCTACATGGTGAGTACTCGCATATGGGAACCGTAATGTTTGCCGCGTTCATTTCCGCCCCGGTGCTTAGCTTACTTCTTATCTGCTTTAGTAGATTTACAAGGGCGAAAGAACAACAATGACCGCTGGTATCGACCTGACTGGGGAGAGTATGCGAAGCTGGATATGCTTCATGTGAGGAAACGCGTACAGCCGTACAACTATGCCTATGACAATCCTGAGCGGACAACGGATAGATTTGGGCTTAATCCCGAAGGCGCGCTGGCTTATCCCTATATACCCGGACTCGATCCACCTGTTATCTGGTGGCCTGGCCACGACCCACAATTTGTCGTCCACGGTAGGTTTTTGTGGACCTGGATACTCCTTTGGAACCCTCGGCAACTCGGAGACCGACTATCCTCCAGCCGCGTTTGATGGCGCCGACGTCGAAGACGCGCTGGATAGCGGCTGCAGAACTCACGATCAGTGCCATTCGGAATGCACTCTTATGCATGGCCAATGTTCCGAATTCTCTGAATCGGGCTGCAAGTGCTTATGCGAAAAGCGACTTGGCAAATGCGCGGATAAAACTCCACCACAAGCCGCTCGTGCGGCGGTCGGCTGGTTTTTCCCGAGCGACGGATCCGGTGGCCCAGCCTACCCGGCCGCTCCCGTCCGCCAACCGAATCCACGTGCGGGCAGCTCGGCATCTTGAGACGGCATTCGTTCAGCTGCCCTCGGGACGGTGCGATGGACGGTGCAGCAGGTATCCCCGATTAAACCGTCCTGGTGGCCGTACGCTGCGGCCCTCGGTGCGTTCCTAGCGGCGACAAGCTTCTTCTTTCTCGCGGAAACGCGGCCACCGCCGACGACTGGCGAGAACTGGAATGGTCTTCTTTGCTACATTTTCTCCTTCATGGGGCTTCCACTTGGCCTCGTGACGTTCGCGTTCGGCGCGGTCATTGGGCAGTCATCATCGGCTGATCGCGTATGTGTGGCCCTTTCAGCCGGCTGGGTCTTCGGCTTGGCGGTTAGTTTACTACCAAGTCTCATTGCTGGTCGAGCAGGAGCGGGGATGGGCACAGTCATGTTCTTTGCATTCCTTTGCGGGCCAATATTTAGCCTCTTAGCGCTATATTGGATATCACCGCCTCCGGAGGCGGGTCAAGAAGCTGAGTGAACCGAACGGAACCAGCGCCCGCACTGCCAGCCATGTTCTGTGGGCCCCGTGGTTCACGAACCGTAACGTTCGTGCGCGTCGGGCTGAGTCGGGAGCGGAGACGTCGCTATCGGTCGAGCTTCGTGCGTTCGGTCGAGGTGGAGACGATGTCGCGCCGGAGCCGCAGCGAGCGCGCCAAGCAGTAGCAATCACGCTTTAGCGAGCGAACGCTGCGGCGCCCGAGTCGGTTGCGCAAAACCGCGGTGCTCGAGATCGCCAGCGGGTCGACAGCCCGTAAAGACGCGGCAACCTTTCGCTCGACGACGCGTATCCAGGCAACGGTTGAGGCTTCAAGTGTCGACGAAATCACTGAAGGATTTTGCTCGACTCCGAGCAACGCGCACTAAGCGCTAGCTCTGCCCCAGCTGACCTTCACGGCTCCGCCAAACATGACGCAAACGATGCAGCAGTACACGGTCGACTCCTCGTGTGGCTGTCGACCACGAACTTTTCGTGGTCGATGACGCGATGAGCAATGATGCCGGCGCCGATGCCCACGGAGGCACATTAGGTCACCGTCTTGGGAAATATTTGGAGGCGCTCGACCGGTCTGATCCGATTGAAGCACTAAGCATCGCGATGCGTGATATTGCTGCTACGGCACGGCATCTCGGTATTTCGGAAACCGAAGCGGATGATCTCTTGTCGAAGCTAGACGCAAATCTCAATAGAAAGGTATTGTTCGAGTCTCGCTTATTGGACCAATTTCCCCGGTTCCTTATGCCAAGCGAGCTTCGGGAATCGGAGACTTTTTTCCGTATCGGGTATCTCGATTCTGACCTGCTTATACCTGTGATCGATACGCTGGTATATATCGGCAAGGATGAGGATGACGACGGTCGCACGTATGCCGTATTCGTAGATGCGGAGATCGACTCAGGAATTTCGGACTGCGACGCACCAGGTAGAACACAACATAGGTACCCAATCGACTCCATGAGTGGCTTGTTTACTTTTGAAAGAGCACTCGAGAGACTTATGATATGTTCCCTGGCCAGAAAGGCGCCGTTCCAGCGCTCATCTCGCACGATCGAGCTTCCCGATGGGCGGTGCATTCTCGTCAAGGGTTTTGCATTCATCGGCGACGACGTATACGCGTTGAACTATTTCACGGAATGCGAATCGCCTGAAGGCGACATCCTCGTCAACGAGGTTGATGACATTTGGGCGATCGTTAGGCCCGAGGTGGAACAGTACGGCTTTTCGACTGCAATGATTGTCGCTCACCGGCTTCGTGCGGCGCCAGGGATATTGCCCGAGCCGCCTGCTGAGTTCAGATTTTCAAGGAAGAGCGGCGCGTGGATTCGAGAGTGAGCTTGCGTGGCGTGGGCCGGAGTGCGTAACCGTAACCCGGATCTGCCGGGCTCGTACGGCCCGCCACGCTGGTGGGCGTATGCGGCAGCTCTTGGCGGGATCTTCGCTGCCGCGAGCTTCTACGGACTCGCGGCGACGCGGCCGCCACCGGCGACCGGCCAGGACTGGAACGGCCTGCTATATTTCATTTACGCGGCGCTTGGAGTTCCGCTGCGCTATCGAGAGTGGCAGTCGGCTTGCCGGAAGGCCCAATCGACACTAGGGCGAGCGCCGAATTCTCCGGCTCCAGTTGGAGCGCAATTCTATCAATTGAAGTCGCGATATCCCGATCGGGCCTTGGCCGTGAACCCCCGCCAACGAAGCGGAGATGCCCTCAACGCCGTACTTCTCCGAGCCGCTGCCTTCCGCCGGATCCGAACACGCCAGGGTCCGGGCCCTCACCCAGCCCGATGACCCAAGTCGGACCAAGACCTTCCACGCCGGCGTTCTTGCCGCTCGAGTGAGAAGCGATCCCAGCGACACCGTACCGCACTCCGAGACCAAAAGATACCGACCGAACCTTGACCTGCGACTCCAAACCCATCGCGCTTGGAGTTGCTGAAGCCGAAAACCCCTGCAACCCTTCTGCACCAGTCGCGAGTGATTCGCCGTAAACGCCAGCGTTGAAGGCGTTCGGGTTGCCGCTCGCGGTCGTGCGGCCCACGATTCCGTTACCATTGGTCGACGTGCTTTCGATGCGGGGGCCGGTCGCACGGTTCACGAACAACGTGCAAGCGGCCACGCTACTGCACGCGTCACTTGGTAACGGAGCGGCGGCAAGCAGGACCATCTTAAGAATGCGCTCGTGTCGGCAGCCTTTCTTTTGCAATATTCTCGCCTTCCGCTCTTTACGTTTTCGCGAGACCTAAAGCGACGGCGCGATGCGATGGAAATTGCGCTCTAGCGACCGAGCCGTCGGTGTCAAGTTCGTCGTCGAATCTCCGTCATGCTCGCTCGGCCACATGCCACAGCACCCCGCATGGATCGAAGACGTACGCGACGCGCAGCCCCCACGGTTGCATTGCGGGCGGACGCGGTGGCTGCGTTTCAAACGTTCCGGGCAAATCGAGTCCCTCGATGAAAGCCCACCAGGCATCAAGGTCGTCGACCATGAGCTGCATCATGAAGTTCTCAGCCCACTCCTTCTGATAGTAGCGCTGAAGGATGAACCCACCCGAACCCGCACCGAAGATCGCGACTTCTCCATCGAGAAGTTTCTCGAACCCGAGTGTTTCGTAGAAGCGCTTCGAAATATCGAAATCCTTCGCCGGAATGAACGGCCGCGCGAGTTCCGTCCCGCTTGGAATTTGCTTCACGGTTTCTCCTTCGATAGCGTATATCTGCTGTCCCGAAAGACTCCCTGGGCTTTGCGCGAGAGACTCGGCATGCCGCCGCGGTAGACTGCTGCTTTTTAACGCTTAGGGCTGTAGCGGATTCTTCGGGATTTCGAAATTTGGCACGGTTTCGTGTCGCCTCAGGCCAGGGATGCCAGGTACATCGGCGGCGGCAGGCAGACGGCGATCCTGCGTATCCAGGGGCGTCGCGACGATCCGGTATTGAAACGTAAGCGTCGAACGACCGTGACGGTTTTCCCGCACCAGAAAATCCGTCGGACTTCGGCGAGCAACGAAGATGCCGTTACTGTCCCCATCCGGCGTCACGAATACCATGTACGGCTTCGCCGCATCAACCAGCGCCGCGAACCGCGGATCGAGCTGGACCGTCGCGTTTCCGCTGACTAAGTGACCCTCGCCGACGTCCTCAAGTAGCGGACGTGCCGTGCGATCGCCGTACGCCGTGAAGCGTGTGCCCGAGGACGTCGAGGCATTCGAGAGCGGAGCTCCGCTCAACGTCAGCTTCCCCGCGAGCGTCAAATCGCCGGAAGAATCGAGCGACGCCGTTGCGCGCCCGAACGGTCCGATCGAGACGAGCGCGAGAGCCTCGTTGGCCGGTTCGAGCTGGAGCGCGACTCCTCCGTGCTGCGTGTTCGTTGTCGCGACCACTCCGATCGGGCCCTGCCCGTGGACACCCGCGAGCTGCGAGAGGCCCTCGACGCCGAAGCTATCGTTGCTGTGGCCGGTGTCGAGGCCGAACACGCCCGGGCTCGGACCGACGCCAAACCCGATTACGCCCGCGGGACCGTAGCCTTCGACGCCCGCGTCCTTCCCTTGCGCTAAGGATGCCATACCGAGGACGCCGAGTCTCTGCCCGAGGCCGGCCACGCCGATATTGCCCTCTCCCACAACGCCGAAACCTTCGCCCTTCGAGGCGCTGAAACCGAACACTCCAAAAAACGGACCGGCGGACGTTGTTTCCGACTCCCCGTAGACGCCTGCAACGTACGTCGTTCGATTGCCGTCGCTCGCTTTTGTTCGCCCGACGACACCGAAGCCCGTCGTCGATGTGCTCTCAACGCCGGGCCCGCTTCCGTTATTCACGAAAAAGGCGCAGGAGCCCACGCTCGTGCAGGCATCGCTTTGAACCGAAGCGCCGGTAAGCACGAGTGCAAGGAGAAGCAAAGACATAGGGACCGCCCTTCGATTACTCGCTTCTCCGCCTCGAACCGCCGGCCTTCCGAGGAATATCGTTCGGTGAGGCGCCTTGCTCCGCCGATGATGACTCGTTCCGGTTTTCGGGCTGGTACTTTACGAGGCGTAACGCCCGATACACCGTTAATCCGGCCGGGAGCGGGAACGTCGCCATGCGGTCGAGCTGCATGTGTTTGGTCAGGGTGGTGACGATCGCTTCGCGGCGGTCGCCGAAATCGCGTTTGGCATCCTCGCCGGTGGCGATCCGAAGCGCGAAATCCAATAACGGCGAAGTGCCGGGAGTCACGACGATCGCGCAGCCGCCGGGTGCGAGCACGCGTGCGATCTCGTCGATGGCGAGCCCCACGTCGCTCACGAATTCGAACGTGCTGACGGCAACCACGGCGTCGAAGGTACCGGCCGCGAATGGAAGCTTCTCGGCGGGTGCCTCGACGAGGGTCGCGTAGACGCCCGCGTGGTCGAGGGCGTGCGTGACGTCTACGCCGTGCGAATGGACATCGGCGGCGAAAACTTCCCGGGCGTGGCGGGCGAGTTCAGGTAAGAAAATACCGCTGCCGTAGCCGACTTCCAGTATCTTCCCGATGCTCCGCCCGCGCAACAACTCGACGACCAGCCGGTAGCGCTGGCGCGACACGAAGCCGAGCAGGCCGTCGTAATTCCAATCCGCGTGGTCGACGTCGCCCGTCTTCACGAGCTGGCCACGGGGCAGCAGCCTTAGCGGCACGACCGTGTCATTGTCGAATCAAGAAAAAGCTGACGGTCTCTCCGTGGTTTCCCGCGCTCGCTGCGTGTCACCACGTTCCCGCTTCGGGACAGCAGCAGATCAGGAGCTCGTTGCGCTGAGTTCGGCGAACATCGGTGGGCCGTTGTACGTTTCGGGATACTCACCGGTCAGGCAGCCTAAACACATCTGGCCGCGCTTGCGAGCGACCGCGTTCAAAAGCCCTTCTTTGCTGAGGAAGCCCAGGGAGTCGGCGCCGATCTTGTCACGGATTTCATCGATCGTGAAGTTCGCGGCGATCAGCTCCTCGTGGGTCGCCATGTCGACGCCGAGATAACACGGGTGGATGATCGGCGGTGACGTGATCCGCACGTGCACTTCGCGAGCGCCGGCGTCGCGCAAGAGCTTGACGATGCGCGGCGTCGTCGTGCCGCGCACGATGGAGTCGTCGACGACGATAACCCGCTGGTTCTCCAGCAACTCGACGATCGGATTGAACTTCAAATGGACGCCGCGCGCGCGCATGCTTTGATCCGGGCTGATGAACGTGCGGCCGATGTAGCGGTTCTTGATCAAGCCCTCGACGTACGGCAGGCCAGCTTCCTGCGAGTAGCCGATGCCGCCGGGCACGGCCGAGTCCGGAATCGCCATCACGACGTCGGCTTCGACCGGATGTTCGCGCGCTAACTGGCGCCCCATCTCGAGGCGCGCCATGTAGATCGACTTGTTGTTGAGGACCGAGTCTGGCCGGGCGAAGTAGATGTACTCGAACATGCAGAGCGCTTGCGGCTTCACTTGCTGCGCCTTATCGACGTGCAGGCCGTTCTCGTCGATCCACATCACTTCGCCGGGATCGAGCTCGCGAATGTATTTCGCCCCGACCGTGGCCAGTGCGCACGATTCCGAGGCGAAAATGTAACCACCACCGGGAAAGCGGCCGTAACAGAGCGGCCGCACGCCCCACGGGTCGCGAAAGGCGTAGAGCGCCTTCTCCGTCGACATCACGATCGAGTACGCGCCTTCGGCGCGGCCCATCACGCTGCGGATGCGCACCAGCATGTCGTCGCCCGGCGCTTGTACGATCGCTTTGGCCAGGACTTCGCTATCCGACGTTGCTTGCAGGACGGTCGCGGCTTCGAGATCGTCGCGCAGCGCGTCGGTGTTGGTCAGGTTTCCATTGTGGGCCAGGGTCACGTCACCGAACGGCGCGTGCTCGAGCAGCGGCTGCGCGTTGACGACGATCGAACTGCCGGTCGTCGAGTAACGCGTGTGGCCGACCGCGATGTAGCCGGTCAGGTTGCTCAAGATCTGCTCGTCGAAAATGCTGGAGATCAGGCCCATCTCGCGGTGGCAGATGATCGTCGCGCCGTCCGAAACCGCGATGCCGGCAGATTCTTGACCGCGGTGCTGCAGCGCGTAGAGCGCGAAGTAGGCTTGGCGCGCGACTTCGTTGCCGGGCGCATAGATGCCGACGACTCCGCAGGCCTCGTGCATCGAGTCGCCGGCCGGTGACGGCGCCTCGGCATCGTACGAGCGCGCCACCGGTTAGGCCTCAGTCATCCCGGCTGCGGCCGCCGAAGATGTTCAGAAGGCCAAGAAGATGTTAATCGAGTCCAGATAGATCGAAGTCGCGAGCTCGATCGCCGTCGACCCGCCGCCGCCGGCCCGGATGCGACCGAAGTCGACCAGGACCAGCAACGTAAAGACCGCGAGGGTCGCCCACGAATAGATGCCGGGGTGCAGCCAGTGGGTGAAGGCCGAAATCAAACCGACGATCACGAGGCCGATCAGCGCGCCGAACGCGATTCCCGAGAGCTTGCGGAAATCGAAGCTCGTGATCGAGACGATTCCGCCCAGGATCAGCATCCCGAGGCCCGTCGTGGCCGCGGCGTCGACCACGACGCCGGGACCATCCAGATGGGCGTAGTTTCCGATTATCGGGCCGATTCCCAGACCTTCGCAGGCCGTGAAGGCGTAGAACATCAGTAGCGAAACCGCCGGATTGCGCCGGGTTGCCGTGATTGCGATCAGGAAGCCGAAGCCGATCAGCATCGCGATCAGCGAGACGCCGTAGGGCAGCGCCAGCTGAACCGAGAGGTAGCTCATGACCGCCGTCACGAGGAAGCCGGCGCCCGTGAGTCCGAGCACTTGGCCCAGGAGCGCGGGTGTTGAAACCGCGGGAGCGCCGAAGCGCTGCTGAGACTGGTACATCGTATCCCTCACTACCCGTCTCGTCGGTAGGGAGTTTCGACTCCTCCACCGAGTGCGGGCACGTGGACGGGCCTCAAGCGCCGCCGAGCTTGGCGATGTCGCTGCGATAGCTCAAGGAGACGCCGCTTCCGATGCGGTGCGCCAGCACGTCGACCGCGTCGTACGCGTTGGCGCGCGCGGTCGCGACGTCCGGGCCGAGCGCCGTGACCGTTAGAACGCGTCCCCCCGAGGCATCGACCAGGCCGTCGCGCGGGGTCGACGCGCCCCAGAAGGCCACGCGCCCTTCGGGTAGCGAAACGTCGGCGCTCAACCCGCGCAGCGGCGTGCTCGTGCGCGGGTAATCCTCGGTCGCAAGCACGACGCCCACGCAGGCGTCGCCCGCGATCGACGCGGCCGACTCATCGAGCTTGCCGTCCGCGGCGCCCTTGAGCATGCGCGCGAAGTCGCCGCGAACGCGCGGCATCAGAACTTGGGTCTCCGGATCGCCGAAGCGCACGTTGAATTCGATTACGTACGGCCCTTTCGCGGTCCACATCAACCCACAGTAGAGCACGCCCAGGTAGCGTTCCCGGTCGGCCGAGAGCCCTCGCGCGACCGGCGCCAGCACGCGCTCGCTTACGATCGCTTCGAGGTCGTCCGGAAAGGCGGCGGGCGGCGAATACGCGCCCATGCCGCCGGTGTTCGGCCCGGTGTCGGCGTCGCCCGCGCGTTTGTAGTCGCACGCGGCGCCGATGGGAACGAACCGCGCGCCGTCGCCGATCGCGAACACGCTGACCTCGCGGCCTTCGAGCAGTTCCTCCAGCAGCACGTCGCTGCCTCCGCCGGGCACGCCGCCGGGGCCGTACCAATCCCGTAACACCGCAAGTGCGTTTTGCGCATCGGGCACCACGACGACGCCCTTGCCCGCCGCTAGGCCGTCCGCCTTGACGACGCAACCGCCGCGCCAATCGGCGAGCACTTTTTCCGCGTTCGGCAGCGAGTGTACGACGCGCGCCTTGGCCGTCGGAATCCCATGGCGTTCCATGAAGCGCTTGGCGAAGATCTTGCTCGATTCCAATCGCCCGGCCGCGCGACCGGGACCGAACACCGAAAGCTTCGCTTCGCGCAGACGGTCCGCGACGCCGGCTGCGATCGACGTCTCCGGCCCGACGACAACGAGGTCGATACGTTCTTCGAGCGCGCGCGCTAACAACGCTTTCCCGTCGGTCGCGGAGATCGCCCAATTCGTTCCACGTGCTGCCGTGCCAGCATTTCCCGGCGCCGCGTACATTGCGCTACACGACGGCGACTGCGCGAGCCGCCAAGAGAGCGCATCCTCCCGCGCGCCGTTTCCCACAACCAAAATTCGCACGTCTATAGCTTTGCTCGTCCGAGCGATTCTTAACCTTGCCTTTCGACAAGCTCACCCTCCGACAAGCTCACCCTTCGACCAACTCCCCTTCGACAAGCTCGGAATGACAGGTTCGAACCGACTCGTCATCCTGAGCTTGTCGAAGGGCATCGTGGAAAACGAAATGCGATGTAAGGCACCGCGGGTTGCAAATGAATTGCCCGGACCGGCGGCATTGGAGCGGTATTTCACGCGAAAGGGGTTCGATCTACGCGCTCGGTGCGGCTGCCGATACGACCGGTAACCGCGTCATTTGGCGCAAGCTCGGCGCGGGACATTGGACGCGCCAAGCAGCGACCGGCGAATTCCTCGCCGCTTCGTTCGATCAAGCAACGTACGCGGTACCCGGTGTCGGCCCGTGAAGTCCGAACTCGCGCCGGACTTCATCGTGACCGGCCCCGATGGCGCGCTCTGGTTCACCGACACCAAGAACAACGCGATCGGTCGCGTCTCGCTGTTCTAGGTTTCGTCAACCGCAAGGGGACCGACGTCAGCGGCTAACCTCGTTGCTTAGACGATGTTTAGCCAGGATCGGAAACAGCCGCGCCGCAACGGCGGGGGTTAGCAACGTCATCCGTTCGCCTTTCGCGCCGACCGCCGAGCCGAGAATGCGATAGTCGAAGGCAAAGCTTCCCCGGCCACCCTGGGTTTCGCGGACCCGAAAACCGGTCGGCGTCTTTTCCGCGATATATAGGCCGCGCGTGTCGCCTTCGGGCGTGAGGAAGACGCGATAAGGCGACCGCAAATCGATCGCCCGCGCGAAGGCTGGGTCGAGCGGCACGAAGGCGCTGCCGGCCACGAGATGTGCCGTTCCGCTGTCTTCGACGCTGGCCTGGGTCGCCTTGGTCTCAAAGGCCGTCACGTTCGCCCCGTCGCGCGTCCGGGCGATGGTCAAGACCCTGCCGGAATATTCGATGTCCCCCTCTCCGTTGACGTTGAAGTAGCCGGTGATATCTCCGGTGGACGTCCACGAACTGACCTGAAGCGGATGCCCGTCCAACCCATCTCCGTCTACGGCGAGAAGCCCGTTGACCTTGCCTCCAATGATCGCCCCGTACTTATAGTTGTCACCCTGGGTAGCGGCGACGACGCCGCTATCGCTAGAACCGCCGTTGGTGACGAGCGCGCCGTTTCCATTGGCCGAGAAAATGTACTCGCCGTCGCCCCCGTAGATGTCGGAGGCGACCGTTTGTCCGTAGTTATCGGCTTCCAGCGTGCTCGCCCTGACGCTCGAAGTTTGCGCGTACAGTGCCTGTCCCGTAACGGAATAGGTTTGCACGCCGGGACCCGAAGACGTGGACGCGTAGACTCCGGTGCCACTCGAGGCTTGGCCGTAGACGGCCCGGCCGCTCGTTGCCGAGCCGAACACGCCGTTGGAGAGGGGATCTCCCGTCGTCGCGCCCTCCACGCCCGTCCCCGCGCCGCCGGTTCCGTACACGGCGATACCACCTTTAGCCGAGTTCGTGCCGTGCACGCCGTAGCCGCTCTTAGAAACGGTCTCCCCGAATACGCCGCTTTTTCCCGAACCGCTCGAGATGCCCTCAATGCTGTCGCCGACGGCGGTCGCTTGGATGGCGGCGCCCGTCCCCTTATTCTGCCACGTCGCGCAGGGCTGACTCGACGTGCAAGTGACCGCCGCCAAGATGGCCACCGCCTGCGCGCGCGCGGGCTCGAAGACGAGGACGCCCGCGCTCAGTGCGACGCTCGCAACGAGCGGTACTATTAACAATTTCTTCACATTCTTCAAGCACAATACCATAACGAAGCTCCTTAGGGCCCGAAGGACATTGCGGTGTGAAGTGCACGGAGGCACTCCGGGACGTGAGAACGACCCTCAGCATAAACCGAGGGTCGCGTTCACGCAACGGGCGAAATACTCAAATTAATAGTTCGTAGACGATCGGCCGCAAGGTCGCGAAATCGCAACGTCGGTCAACTATTCCCATTCCACCGTGGCGGGAGGTTTGGAGGTAATGTCGTAAGCGATCCGATTGACACCGGGGACTTCGTTGACGATGCGCGTGCTGATGCGTTCGAGCAAGTCGTGCGGCAGACGCGCCCAGTCGGCGGTCATGCCGTCTTCGCTCGTGATCGCGCGGACCGCGACCAAGTTCGCATAGGTGCGACCGTCGCCCATCACGCCGACGCTCTGCAGCGGCGTCAGCACCGCAAAATACTGCCACGGTTTGGGGTCGAGGACCGCGGCTTCGATTTCGCTCGTGACGATGCGGTCGGCCGCGCGCACGGTTTCCAGCCGCGCGGCCGTCACTTCGCCGAGCACGCGCACCGCGAGGCCGGGGCCGGGAAAGGGCTGGCGCTCGACGATCGCTTCCGGCAGGCCGAGCACGCGCCCGACTTCGCGCACTTCGTCCTTGAAGAGCGCGCGTAACGGCTCGACCAGTTGCAGCGCCATCGTTTCGGGCAGGCCGCCGACGTTGTGGTGCGACTTGATCTTGTGGCCCGCTTTCGAACCCGGCGTCTTCGATTCGATCACGTCAGGATAGAGCGTCCCCTGCACGAGGAAATCGACGCCGGGAAGTTTAGCGGCTTCTTCTTCGAAGATCGCGATAAATTCGTGACCGATGCGAATCCGCTTCTCTTCGGGATCGATCACGCCGGCGAGGCGCGCGAGAAAACGTTCGGCCGCGTCGACCTTGACCACGTCGAGGTGCAGCACGTCACGGAAGGCGGCGACCACGCCGTCGGCTTCGTTCGCGCGCAATAAGCCGGTGTCGACGAAGATGCACGTCAATTGCGAGCCGATCGCGCGCGAAACCAGCGTCGCCGCGACGGCGGAATCGACGCCGCCGGAGAGCGCGCAGATCACACGGCCCGTGCCGACTTGCGCGCGAATCTGCGCGACGGTCGCGTCGACGAAGGACGCCATCTCCCACGCGGGCGCCAGCCCCGCCACGCCATGCAGAAAATTCGAAATCACCGCTTTGCCGGCCTCGGTATGCACGACTTCGGGATGGAACTGCACGCCGAAGATTCCGGTGGCCGCATCGCCCATCGCCGCGATCGCGCAATTGGCGGTGCGCGCCAAAGTCTCGAATCCCGGCGGCGGCGCGAGCACCGTATCCCCGTGTGACATCCAGGCGCGGCTGCGCGCGGGAACGCCCGCGGTCAAAGCCGAGGGCGTCAACACTTCCAAGGTGGCTGCGCCGAATTCGCGGTGTTGCGAAGCGACGAT
>Ga0116229_10005937_pt1 | contig 19776 bp, 16 predicted proteins | sample S1TSphgellanicum_3_FD_87313 | JGI IMG/M metagenome (GOLD analysis project Ga0116229, IMG submission 87313) | Host-associated microbial communities from peat moss isolated from Minnesota, USA - S1T2_Fc - Sphagnum magellanicum MG | ecosystem: Host-associated > Plants > Peat moss > Unclassified... | reverse complement strand
GAACCCGCGCGCGCAGCTGCGCAAACCGCTGACGCTCGAAGGCTACCGCGAGGCGCGCAGCGTGGTGGCACCGCTCCGCCGCGACGATTGCTGCCTCGTTTCCGACGGCGGCGCCGCGGTCGTGCTGATGAGCGCCGCGCGCGCGCGCGCGCTGGGTGTCGCTGCGCCCGTGCCGATCCTCGGCTTCGGCCAAGGCCAAACGTCGTGGAACGTCGAGCTGCGGCCGGATCTCACCTCAACCTGCGCGGCCGCCTCGGCGCAGGCCGCGTTCGCGATGGCGGGCCTCGGGCCGGACGATATCGACGTGGCGCAGTTCTACGACTGCTTCACGATCGTGCCGATCATGACGCTCGAAGATTACGGCTTCGTGCCGCGCGGTCAGGGCGGTGCGTATGTCGCAAGCGAAGGCGCCGGGCTCGACCGGCGGCTTCCAATGAACACCAGCGGCGGACTGCTCTCCGAAACCGGGATGCCGGGGATGCAGCTCGTGATCGAAGCCGTGCGTCAGATGCGCGGAACGGCAAACCTGCAAGTCAAGAACGCGCGCAGCGCGATCGTCAGCAATCAAGGCGGCATCATGCACACGCACTCCACCCTCATCCTGGGCCAACCCGAATGATCGCCGAAAATACCGCCGGCGTTCCGCTGCCGGTGCGCGATGCGCTCAGTGATCCCTACTGGACGGCGCTCGAGGACGGCCGCCACATCTTCCAGCGCTGCGGCGCGTGCGGCCATGCGTGGCTTCCGCCGCGCGCCGAATGTCCGGTCTGCTTGCAGGCGGCCTGGGCGTGGGAAACCGCGAGCGGCGACGCGCGACTGATCAGCTGGGTCGTCTATCACACGGCGTTCCATCCGGCGTTTGCGGATCGCTTGCCCTACAACGTCGCGGTGGTCGAGCTGCGCGAAGGGCCGCGTTTGATCAGCAACATCAGCGGCGTCGACGATCCGGAAGCGCTGCAGATCGAGATGCCGCTGCGGCTGTCGATCGAACGCGAAGGCGGCGTCGCGATCCCGCGCTACGTCCCCGCGCCGGAGAACGGCTGATGCTCGAGGATCTGACGATCGTCGAGATCGGTCAGGTGCTCGCCGGGCCGTACACCGGCGCGATCCTCGCCGATCTCGGCGCGACCGTCATCAAGATCGAAAAGCCCGACGGCGGCGACGACGGCCGCCGCATGGGCAAACCGTTTCTCAACGACGATTCGCTCACGTTCCACGAATTCAATCGCGGCAAGAATTCCGTCACGCTCGACCTCAAATCGCCGGCCGGAATCGAAGCGCTCCACGCGCTCGCCGATCGCGCGGATGCGCTCGTGCACAATTTGCGCCCCGACGTGCCGCGCACGATCGGCCTCGATCCCGACACGTTCTGCGCGCGCCATCCGCGGCTGATCTACTGCGCGATCTCGAGTTTCGGCGCCGCGGGCCCGATGCAGTTCGAGCCGTCGTTCGAAGCGCTGGTTCAAGCCTATAGCGGGATCGTCAGCAGCAACGGCGATCCGGCCGGGCCGCCGTCGCGGCTCCCGATTTCGGCGGTCGATCTGGGCACCTCGATGTGGACGGTCATCGGGCTCTTGAGCGCGCTGCGCGAACGCGAGAAAACCGGCCGCGGCACGATCGTACGCACCTCGCTCTTCGAAACGGCGCTAGGCTGGATGTCGCAGCGCATCAACACCTATCTCAACGAAGGCGTCGAGCTGCGGCGCGAGCCGCGCTCGGGTCATCCCGGGCTCGTGCCCTATCAATCGTTCACGGCAAGCGACGGCGACATCTTCGTCGCGGTCGGCAACGACCGTCACTTCGCGCACTTCGCGCATCTGTTCGGCCGCGACGACTGGACGACCGATCCCGCGTATGCGACCAATCGCGCACGGCTCACCAATCGCGACACGCTCGTCGCGCAGATCGATGCCGTCGTCGTGACGCACCCGCGCGCGCATTGGCTGGCCGGGCTCTCGGCCGCGGGCGTGCCGTGCGCGCCGGTCAACGACGTGCGCGAGCTCGTCGCGCTCGAACAGTTCGCGGCGGTCGACATGCTGAGCCCCGAACTCGACGCCACCGGCGTGCGGCTCGTCTCGCTGCCGATCAGTTTCGACGGCAAACGGCCGCATCCGCGCAGTATCGCGCCGCGCTTGGGCGCAAGCGGCGAAGCGACGGTCACTGCGCCTTGACCGAAGGCGAGCTCCTGTGGACGCCACCGCAACGCTTTGTGGAGGGGTCGCAGCTCGCGGAATTCACGCGCTGGCTCGCCGCGGAGCGCAGCCTGCGCTTCGGCGACTATGCGGAGCTCTGGAAGTGGTCGGTCGCCGAACCGGCGGCGTTCTGGAGCGCCGTGTGGACGTACTTCGCGGTCGAGTCGAGCACACCGTACCGCTCGGTCGTCGAAGGGGCGATGCCGCGCGCGCGCTGGTTCACGGGCGCGCGCGTCAATCTGGCCGAGCATCTGCTGCGCTACGAACGGCGCGCCGCGCCCGATGAGATCGCGATCGTGTACGCGACGGAAGCGGCGCCGCCCGAGCAGCTCGCGTGGCACGAACTCGGCGCCCGCGTGCGCGCGTTCGCGACGTATCTGCGCTTGCTCGGCGTCGCTCCGGGCGATCGCGTCGCGGCCTATCTTCCGACCTCGCCGCAGGCGGTGATCGCGATGCTCGCGACGCTGGCGATCGGCGCGATCTGGTCGTCGGCTGCGCCGGAATTCGGCGCGCGCACCGTGATCGAACGCCTCGCACAGATCGAACCGCGCGTCCTCATCGCGGCGGACGGCTACACCTTCGGCGGCAAGCCGTTCGACCGGCGCGCTGAGATCGCAACGATCGCGGCCGAGATTCCCGGCCTCGCGCAGCTCGTGTGGCTACCCTATCTCAACCCATCCGCGGCACCGCCGGCGCTGCCGCCGGCGGTCGCGATCTCGTTCTGGAACGATGCGTTCGCGACGGAAGCGCCGGCGCGCGAGACGTTCGTCTACGAGCGCGTCGACGAATCGCATCCGGCGTGGATCCTCTATTCATCGGGGACGACCGGCCTCCCGAAGGCGATCGTTCACGGCCACACCGGCATCTTGCTCGAACAACTCAAGACGACCGCGTTCAACATGAACCTGCGGCCGGGCTCGCGCGCGTTCTTCTACACGACGACGGGTTGGATGATGTTCAACGCGCTCGCGTGCGCGCTCTTGCAGGGTGCCTCGATCGTGCTCTACGACGGCAATCCCGCCTATCCGCAGGCCGACACGTTATGGAAGCTCGCGGCCGAAACCGGCGTGACGCTCTTCGGCGCGAGCCCGACGTACGTGCAGCACATGCAGAAAGCGGGCCTAGTCCCGCGCGAGCGCTTCGATCTGCGCGCGCTCGAAACGATTTTTCTGGCCGGGTCGCCCGCGACGCCGGAGACCTTCGCGTGGTTCTACGCGGACGTCAAAGCGGAGCTGTGGGTGACGTCGCAGTCGGGCGGCACCGATTTCTGCTCGGGGCTCGTCGGTTCGGTCGCGACGCAGCCCGTCTATGCGGGCGAGATCCAGGGCCGCGCGCTCGGCATGGACGTGCACGCCTGGGATGATTCCGGCAACGAGCTGATCGATGCCGTCGGCGAACTCGTGGTGACCTCGCCCGCGCCCTCGATGCCGCTCTACTTCTGGAACGATCCGGACGACGTGCGGTACCGCGAATCGTATTTCGGGACCTATCCCGGCGTCTGGCGGCACGGCGACTTCCTCAAGATCAACGCGCGGGGCGGCGCCTACGTCTGCGGCCGTTCGGATGCGACGCTCAACCGCTACGGCGTGCGGATCGGATCGGCCGAGATCTACCGCTGCGTCGAGCGGATCGATGCCGTCGCCGATAGCCTCATCGTCTGCCTCGAAACGCCCGGCGGCGGATTCTACATGCCGCTCTTCATTAAACTCTCGCCGGGCGCGACGCTCGATGAGGGAACGCGGCGGACGATCCTCGAGCGCCTGCGCGCGGAGTGCAGCCCGCGCCATGTCCCGGACGAGATCCATGCGGTCCCCGACATCCCGTATACGCTCTCCGCGAAAAAAATGGAAGTGCCGGTCCGGCGCATCCTGCGCGGCGCCGACCCGGCTACCGTGGCAGCGCCGGATGCGATGCGCAATCCGGATTCCATCGCCTGGTTCGTCGCGTTCCGGGAAGCGCGGGCAGATCGGATCGGGGCATTCGTCGCCACATAAAAAATTGCTCTTGTGGTATGACCAAAAAAGGGGTGGAAAAATCTTCCGCGGAAGGCGCCCGCATAAGCGGTCCCGGCTTCGGGCCTTGCTGCTCTCATCGCTCGATGGAGGTGCCTGTGATGCACACGATCGTCCCTCGACCCCAGCCGGCCGCCTGGTCGCGCATCGCCGGTGGCCTCACACTCGGCCTGGCACTCATCGTGGCGCCGGCCGTCGCGCGCGCTCAAGCCGCCCCGGCCCCCGCGCCTTCAGCCTCGCCGTCCGGCCCCGGGATCGCGACCGGCACGAGCGCCAGCAGCTCCAGCCCGGGCCAACCGGCGCCGCCCTCGCATCCGATCGGGCACTTGCCGGTCATCGACGTCAGCCCCGTGTTCACGCAGCCGCTGGACTATTCGAATTCGGCGCAACTCAAGGGGTACCAACCGCTCGATTTCAACGCGACCATCCGCATCCCGGTGACCCGTGACTTCTCGCTGATCTTCGATCGCGTGATCGGCGGCACGCTCGATGTCCCGCTGCAGACCCAAATCGTTCCCGGCGTCGGCCCGGTCTCACCCGGCGTGACGCGCGACATCGTGCTGTTCTATCACGGGACCTACGTCGTGAAAAAGTATCTCACGATCGACGCGGGCGACGCGTTCCGCCATCGCGCCTATAACGCGGGCGACATCAGCGGCGCGAACGGGGTAAGCGGCGCGCCGTTCCCCGCGAGCTACAGCTCGACCGAAGCGCATTGGGCGTATCTGGGCGCAACGTATGCGACGCATCCGATCAAGGAACTCGGGAACATGAACTTCTTCTTCACCGAGCAGGGACAAGAGTCGAACGTCGACCATCACGTCGGCCTCTTGTGCTCGCCGGGGCCGAACATCGGGGTGGGCACGTGTACGGCGGCCCTCGCTCTCTCCGGTCCGCCATATGTCGATCTGTCGATCGACGAGGACCCGCACCAAAACAAGTATTACACGAGCCAGCAGACCGTCGGCCTGACCATCCCCTTCGATGCCAAGCGCACCGCGACGCTCTCGATCCAAGACGGCTGGGGCGCCCTCAGCTGGTACGAAAACGCGGCCTTCCCGTATTCGTATAGCGGCATCGAGCAAGCCCTGCTCTCGAAGCGCTTCAACTCGGTCTTCACGCTTTCACTCCGTGCGCGCCAGTATTTCCAGCACACGCAGGGCGAGCCGTTTCCGTCACCCGATATCATCCATCTGGGTTCCGTCGACGTGATCGGAACGTTCCACCTCGACACGAACACGCTCTTCTAACCGCTCCACGGCGAGAGAAAGCACGCACATGACCCTTTCCCGTTCCGCCTTCATCGCCGGTACCGCGGGCGCGGCCCTCGCTTTGCGAGGGACCGCGTTTGCCGCGAGCGCGAGCCCGATCGCGATCGGGCTCGTCCCGACGAGCGATCTGCTCCCCGCCCTAATCGCGAAAGACCAGGGCTTCTTCGCAAAGCACGATCTCGACGTGAACGTCGAGATTCTGCCGCTGCCGCCGACGATCGTCGGGGCGCTGCACGCCGGCAGCATCCAATTCGGCGCCCTCACCGCAACCGCGTTTCTGCTCGCCAACCAAGGCGGGCTCGATTTCGTCGCGGTCTCGGGTGCGATTCGCGAAAGCCGCGCGAAACCGCGCACCAGCGTCGTCGCGCGGACCGGCTCGAACATCAAAGGGCCGGCGGATTTCGCCGGCAAGCGCGTCGGCGTCCCCGGGATCAGCAGCGTTCTCGACGTCATGTTCCGCTACTACCTGACCGAAAACAAAGTTGATGTGAAAAGCGTGAGCATCGTCGAGGCGCCGTTCTCGCAAGCCCCGGATATGCTCAAGTCCGGCGCGCTCGACGCCGTCTGCACGGCAGACCCCTTCCGCGGACTCATCCTCAAATCGGGGATCGGCTACAAGGTCGCCGACTATTGGTCGGAGATCCACGACAACGCGCTCGGGCTGTTTTGGGCCTGCACGCGCGACTGGGCGGCGAAGAACATGCCGCTGGTCGCCGCGTTCAAGTCCTCGCTCGCCGAGGGCGTGGCGTTCTCGATCTCGGATCCCGACCGGGCCCACGAGAGCGAGGTCAAGGCGTTCAAAGTGCCGACGCCGATCGCGAAGTACGATCTGACCGTCACGCCCGCCGACTTCACCTACTACGCGGGCGTGCTCCAATCGCTGGGCATGCTTCACGCGCCGATCGATGCAGCAAAAGACGTTGTTTGACACCGCGCACGGCGTGCTCGCGCATACCGTGCTCGATGTCCGCAACGTCGGCGTGACCTACGGGTCGCGCGAGGTGATGCACGACGTCTCGTTCTCCGTGACGCAAGGCGATTTCATCAGCATCGTCGGTCCCTCCGGCTGCGGCAAGACGACCTTGCTGCGCGCGATGGCCGGGTTGACGACCCCGACCACCGGCTCCGTGCGATTCAAGGATCGCGACATCGGCGAACCGCACGCCGAGGTCGCGGTCGTCTTCCAGGACTATACCCGCGCGCTCTTACCGTGGCGCACCGTGAGCGGCAACATCGCGCTCGCGCTCGAAGCGCGACGCATCCCGCGGACGGAACACGCCGGCCGGATCGCGGCGCTGCTCGGGCGCGTCGGCCTCGCAAACTACGCCGATCATTTTCCTAAAGCGCTCTCCGGCGGTCTGCAACAGCGCGTGCAGATCGCACGCGCGCTCGCGCAAGAGCCCGAGGTGCTGCTCATGGACGAACCGTTCGGGGCGCTCGACGCGATGACGCGCCAGCGCCTGCAAGACGAGATTCTCGATATCTGGTCGACGACGCCGACGACGGTCGTCTTCATCACCCACGACCTCGAGGAAGCGATCTATCTCGGCGACCGGATCATCGTGCTCGAAAGCGATCCGGGCCGGATCGGCGCCGATATCCGCGTGGAACTGCCGCGCCCGCGCAATCAACTCACGACGCGCGAGGACGAACGATTCCTCGCGATCCGCCACCGCCTCTTCGGCTTACTGAGCGGCGTATGATCTGGCGCGCCGCGGCGCGCGCGGCGCTTCTGCCGCTCGCCGTCTTCGCGATCTGGGAGGCGTTCGCGCGCGCCCATGCGCTGCCGGATTCGCTCTCGCGGCCGACCGCGATCGCAGCCGCGCTCGGCGGCGAGCTGCTCGACGGCTCGCTCTTCGCAATGGCCGGCCAAACGCTGGTTGCCGCGACCGCGGGCTGGCTGCTCGGCGGCGCGCTCGCGATCGCCGCGGGCATCGCGATCGGCACGATCCCGGCCCTGCGTCTCACGGTCGGACCGGCGCTCGAACTGATGCGCTCCGTGCCGCCGGTCGCGCTGATCCCGATCGCGCTGCTCGCCTTCGGCCTGGGTCCCAAACTCGAGATCTTTATGGTCGCCTTCTCGGTCTTCTGGCCGGTCATCATCTTCACGGCGTCGGGCGTGGGCGCGATCGATCCGCGCGTGCTCGAGGTCGCGCGCGCGCTGCGCTTCTCGCCGCTCGCACGCGTGCTGCACTTCGTGCTGCCGGCGGCCTCGGAACGCATCGCGGTCGGGCTGCGCGTCGGCGCGGGGATCGCACTCGTCGTCGCGGTCACGACCGAGATCATCGCCAACCCGAGCGGGATCGGCTACGGGATCGCCTTCTCGGCGACCACGCTGCGTCCCGATCAAACCTTTGCCGATCTGCTCGCGCTCGCCGTCGTCGGCTTTGCGATCAACGCCGCGCTGGTGGGTGGCGAGCGGCGGCTCTTCGCGTGGGCGCGCACGTGAAAGTGCTGCCGGGTCTTGCATTCATCATCGTACTCGTCGGCCTCACCGAGCTTGCCTGCGACGCGCATCTCATTTCGCCCGCGATCGTACCGGCGCCGCACGATGTGTGGTCCGCGCTCGTCGTCGGCATCGGCAGCGGCGACTTGTGGGCGCCGATCCGGGCCACGATCGCGCATCTGCTGCTCGGCTGGTGCGCGGCGTGCATCGCCGGCGTCGCGCTCGGCGCGCTCGTCGGCCTCACCGCATTCGGCCGCACCTACGTCGCCCCGACGCTCGAATTTCTGCGCCCGCTCCCGGCCTCGGCGGTCGCGCCGGTGGGCTTGCTCTTGATCGGCCGCAACGATGTGATGATCGTCGCCGTGATCGTGTTCGGTGCGATCTGGCCGGTGCTGCTCGGTAGCGTGCACGGCTTTGCGGCCGTCGAGCCGCGCTTGCGCGACGTGATCCGCACGCTGCAGCTCACGCCCACGCACGCGCTGCGCAGTATCGCGATTCCGAGCGCCCTGCCCGACATCATCGCGGGCGCGCGCGTCAGCATCGCGATCGCGCTGATCCTGGCCGTCGTTGCGGAGATTCTGGCCTCGACGGGCGGGCTCGGCGATTGGCTCAACCTCGCGGAGCGCTCCTATCGCGCGCCCGATCTCTATGCGGGCGTGCTGCTCGTCGGCCTGCTCGGCGTTGCGACGAACGCGGGCCTCGCGCGGCTCGAAGCGTATCTCTTGCGTTGGAAAGAAACGCCCGCATGGCCGTAGCCGGACCCGCCAACGAACCCACGCTGGTCGCGCTCGGCGGCGGCGTGCACGCGTATCTGCAACCCGAAGGCGGCTGGGGGCTCAACAACGCCGGGATCATCGCATCGCCGGCCGGCACGACGCTGATCGACACCGCGATGACGACCGCGCGCACGGAGCGCTTGCGCGATGCGGCCGCGTCGGTTGCCGGCGGGCGGCCGGTGCGCACGGTCGTCAACACGCACCATCATCCCGATCATACCTTCGGAAATTCGCTCTTTCCGCAAGCGACGATCGTTGCGCACGATCACTGCCGGATCGCGGCGGCGCGCGTCGGCGACGGGCCGTCGCGCGACCCCTCGATCGGCACGGGACCGGTCGAGGTGCGGCTACCCGATCTCACCTTCGCAACGCTCGCGCACCTCTTCCACGGCGACGAACCCGTCGAACTGCGCCACTTCGGCAACGCGCACACGCTCGAAGACGTCGTCGTCTGGTTTCCGGCGCGCAAGCTGCTCTTCGCCGGGGACCTGATCTTCTCGGGCGCAACGCCGCTCGTGATGGACGGGTGCCTGCGGGGCTACTTCGCCGTCATCGACGCGCTACGCGCGCTCGGTGCCGAAACGATCGTCTGCGGCCACGGCGCGATCTCCGATGCGTCGTGCTTCGATCTGCTCGAACGCTATCTGCATTTCGTCCAGGCGGTCGCGGCCGAGGCGTTCCCCTCCGGCAAGACGCCACTCGAGGTTGCCCGCGCAACGGATCTCGGCGAGTTCGCGTCGATCGCACATCCCGAACGCCTCGTAGCAAACCTGCATCGCGCATTCTCCGAACTGCGCGGCGAGCCCGACGGCGCGCCGATCGCCCCCGTGCCCCAACTCTTCCGCGAAATGGGCGAGTATCTCGGACACCCGCTCGAGTGGCGCCTCAGCCTCCCCTGCGCCCACGCCTAGCCACCCGCTCGGCAGCGTTTCCAGATTCGTCGCTCGCCACCGTGTCATCCTGAGGTTCTCGAAGGATGGAGCCGCCACAATCGTTTTCTCACGCCCATCCTTCGAGAACCTCAGGATGACACGGTGGCGGCTCAGGGTGACACGGTGGCGGCTCAGGATGAGCAGATCAGCCTGCGCCGAGACGTAGCAGACGCAACGCGTTCGTCTTTAAGATTTTTTCGCGCACGCCGTCTTTGATGTCGAGTTTCGCAAACTCCGCCAGCCATTTGTCCGGAGTGATAAGCGGATAATCGGACCCGAAGAGCACCTTGTCTCTGAGCAGCGTGTTCGCGTACTGAATCAGATTCGGCGGAAAATACTTCGGCGACCAGCCCGAGAGATCGATGTAGACGTTCGGTTTGTGCGTGCAGATCGAGAGCGCTTCGTCCTGCCATGGAAACGACGGATGCGCCATCACGATCGTCAGATCGGGAAAGTCGACGGCGACATCGTCGATCGGCATCGGCGCGCCGTACTTGAGCCGCACGCCGCCGCCGCCGCGCATCCCGGTACCGATCCCGCTGTGACCGGTGTGGAATACGATCGGCAGCGCAGCCGCCTGCACGATTTCATAAAACGGATAGACCGCACGATCGTTCGGGAAAAATTGCTGCAGCGGCGGGTGGAGTTTGAAGCCGCGGACGCGGCCGGTCGAGATGAGGCGCTGCGCCTCCTCGACCGCCGATACGCTGGTCGGATTCACGCTCACGAACGGGACGATGACGTCGGGGTGCCTTGCCGCACCGTCGAGCACGGTCTGGTTGGACACCTGAGGCTGCCCCGAGAGCGTTTCGTCGACCGTGAAGACGACGCACGCCATCTTGCGTGCGCGATAATATGCCGCGATCCCGTCGAGATCCAGTGGCACGTCGGTCGTGTGAAAGTAGGCCGCGGCGGCACTGCCCGCTTCGGTCGCCTCGGTATCGGCACCGTGTGCGTGCACGTGCACGTCGATGGCAACGAGATCGTCGGAGAGTTGCAGCGGGCCGGTCATAGAACGTTTTCCATTTCACGAAACGGCTGCCGTGCCTGCGCGCTCGCGGTGACGCAACTTTTCGTCCCCGCGTGCGGCGTCGGTCGGCAGCGCGGCCTGGGCGTGCTGGGTCGTCGACGGCGATGCGCTGCGCGAGATCGACGACCGAACAATCCCGCCGGGCTGGCCGTTTCGTCGTGAGCGTGGTCACGCAGCGTCCTGCTGCGCGCCCCGAGCATAGCCCGCTGCTCTCATGGGCGGCGACTCCGCCCGCCGCATCTGCGACGAATGCAACATCTCATATGAGAATGCCAACAGGATGGCACTCTCAAACGAGACCACCGGTCGACGACGCTCACTTCTTGGAAAAACGCCGCCGTACGCTGCTGGTAACGCGCCGCTTCCGCTTCGCGATGCAGCTCTCGCTCCGCTCGTCGGCGGAGTCGCTCACCTCCTGATCGCTACCGCGGTGCTCGAGTCTCACGATGGCCAGGACAATGACTCCGGCTGAACTCGCGCTAGCGCATCGGCTGCGCGAAGGCGTGGAGGCGCGGCTCGTCGTCGTGCGGATGCTGCGGCCGGACTCGCTCGGAGAGCCGTGGATCGCATGCGAGACCAGCGTCGGCGCGGACGGGACGATCACCGTCGTGGTCCAAGATCGTCGTCGAGAGCGTGGTCGTGGCGACCTCGCGACGTAGGTTCATCGAGGGTCGACGCGCGCCGCAAAGCGTATTCCTTCGCAAGCGATCTCCACGCTCGCGGCAACATCCTCGCCGGAGAGTAGACGTTCGGCATCGACGCGAGGAGCGTTACGCCTGCGCGATCACTGCGTCGTAAATGTTCCGATCGAGGTCGTGATTTCGCACGAAGTGCCGGCGTCGAAGAGACCCACGACGGCATACGTCGTTGCGGGCTGCAGTGCGGGGACGGCAACGGTTTCGTCCGACGGCGCCGGGATCGAGGACGGAGCCGGGGACGGCGCGGGCAAGGCCACGGTCCCGCCGCCCGACGCCTTCACTTCGATCGCGTACGCTGACGACGTGAGCACGAGTGAAAAATTTCCGTCCGCGACGCCGGTCGCGCCGTTCGTCGGAGAGACCATCGTGGGCGACGCTAGAATGACGTCAGGGCAAAGAACACCCTTCGTCGTGCCTTCCCGATCGCTCGACGACGTGAACGCTGCCGAGTTGGAAGCGCACGCCGTCAACACGGCGACTGCGGCAACGGTAAGCGCAGAGCGTGTCGGAACGAGAAAGGGGCGTTTCATTGCGCGGCCCGTTCCACTCAGTTGCAAATCCACCCTTCCCGACCGATGTGATGGAGTAAACCCGGCGCGTTCGCAGGCGCGACCAAGAGCGCAACTGGGCCGTCGCGCTCGCAAAGATATTTATTTTGGAAGGCCCATGCTAAAAGCTCTGCTTACGTCTGCGGATCGACCGCATACAAGCGTCCATTCGCGGCGCTCGTCACCCGCGTCGTCGCACCGTCCCACGCAAGGCCTTGCGGGCCTTGAACGGGGGATGCGTGTCGCATCACGCTCTCCGTAGCGGCCCCTCGCGCGCGGCAAGAACGGCTCTTCCTTCCGCCTCGAGATATTCGAAGTCCGGCGCGTTTGCGATCGGCGAAATGACGACATGGCCGGATTCTTCCGCCGTTTCGCCGATCTGATCGTTGATCGCGCCGACGAAGGCTGCGACGATGCGATCAATTTTTTCGAGGTTCGCAACGAGGACGTCTTTCGATCGCGATTCCCAATAGCCGCCGTCGTCGCTGACATACTCCACGATGCCGAGTTCGTTCGCATAGTCCAGGAGCTGGATCAGCGCGAGATGACAGTGCAGAAAATGATCGAGCCCGTACCGGTTGGCGTAGTGCGTCTTGCAAAATCCACTCCACCCAGACCAGCCTTTTGCGCCGACGACGACGATCTCGGTCGGCATGGCGATCGGCGAAGGGTCGGGCTCGATCGACCCGTCGCGGAGGCGCTTGGTCGAGGTAATGATCTGCGATTGTCTTCCCGTTGGTCGAAACGCTTCCGGATAGCGTGCCAGGCCAAAATGCGCACTCTCGGTCCCGATGCCCGGCAACGTTGAAAACCCGACCCACTCCATTGCGGGAACATGGACATGCTGCTCGCGGTGGTTGCCGAGCTTTCTCTTTACCGTATGCGTCGGCCGCCAAGCCGCGGTAGCGTCACCGATTTCAATCTCGCTAACGGCGGGGATCCCATCCGCCCCGAGAAAACCTACGGTCCGCGCAAAGCGGTGCAACTCCGTTATTTTTGCGATGGCCTCGGCGAACGTCGCTTGTTCATCGAGCGCGAGCCGGTACCAAATATGCATACCCATCAGCATCCCGATTTTCAGCCTAGGCTCGCGGCACCCTGGCGTACACGCATCACCAGATGGAGCAGCGTTCGGCAGCCGGCCGAACCATCGCCGCGTTCTTCGGGCAGGCGAAGGCGGCCGCGAATTCCGGCATGTTGCGCAAAGTTCCCAAGACACGATTGCGCGGATCGGAGTGCGGATCGAGCGAGACGAGTTGCTTCTTCGCTTCGTCGCGGGCGTTGGCGGCCCAAATGCGCGCAAACGCGAGGAAGAACCGCTGCTCGGGGGTGTAGCCGTCGATGCGCTGATGCGCACGATACTCCGCCGTTTTTTGGAAGGCGCGATAGGCGATCGTCAGGCCGCCGAGATCGGCGATCGCCTCGCCCTGGACGAGCTTGCCGTTTTGGTGCACGCCGGGCAGGACCTCGAGCGCATCGTACTGCTTGACGATGCAGGCCGCACGCGCGTTGAAGTTGGCCGCGTCGGCATCCGTCCACCAGTTGCTGAACGCACCGTTCGCATCGAAGAGGCGGCCCTGATCGTCGAACCCATGCGTCATCTCGTGACCGATAACGGCCCCGATCGCACCGTAGTTCACGGCATCGTCGGCGTCCGCGTAAAAGAACGGCGGTTGCAAGATCCCGGCGGGGAAGACGATCTCGTTGTTGATCGGCGTGTAGTACGCGTTTACTTCGGGCGGCGTCATCGCCCACTCGGTCCGATCGGCCGGCTTGCCGATCTTGGCCAGCGCTCGCGCGCGCGCCCAGGTCGCGATCCGTTCGTCGTTGCGAATCAGGGAATCATCGCTCAGCGTGAGCGCCGAATAGTCGCGCCACCGGTCGGGGTAGCCGATTTTCTTCCCGAAGGCATCGAGCTTTTGAAGCGCCTTCGCCTTCGTTTGAGGGGACATCCAGTCGAGTCCGCTGATGTCGTCGCGGAGTTCGCTTTGCAGGCTGTTCACGAGCGCGAGCGCGCGCGCTTTCGCTGCCGGTGAGAACGTCCGTTGCACGTAGAGCTTCCCGACGGCCTCGCCGAGCGCCGCATCGACCGATTCGACACAGGTGCGCCAGCGCGGTTTGCGGACCGCTTGGCCCGAGAGCGTCTTCGTGAAGAACGCGAAGTCGGGATCGGAAAACTTTTTCGGGAGATCGCCGGCATAGGCGTGGATGAGGGCGAGCCGGAGTTCGCTCTTCCACACGGCAACGGGTTCGCTCGCCAAGAGCCCGTCCGCGGCAGCGGTCGCTGCGGGAAGCATCACGTTCACGGAGGCCGTCCCCGTCACGTTCGCATCGGTGAGGAGCGCGTCCCACGGCACGTGCGGCGCGAGCTTCGCAAGATCCGCGACGGGCGTCGGATGCCAGGTCGCCGCGGGATTACGCAGTTCGGCACGGGTCGGAACGGCGCGGGCAATCGCGGTTTCATGCGCGAGCACAGCCGATGCATCAGCCGCCGCCGCAGCCGCGGATTCGCCGAGATTCACGAACTGCTGCGTCGCGTACGCGACGTAGGCTGCGCGGATCGCCTTGGCGGATGCATCATCCGTCACGTAGTAATCGCGATCGGGTAAGAGATAGCCGGCGGGCGAAATTGCAGGCACGATTCGCGACGAGTCGGCCCGGTCGGGATACGGCATGACCGAAAAGACGGAGTCGTCGTCGCCGATTCGCGCGAGCCGGCGCATCTCGGTCAGCAAGTCGGCCGGCGTCGCGATCGCGTCGATCTGCGCGAGCGTCTCGGCGAGCGGCCCGAGGCCGCCGCGCTCGATCGCATCCTCGTCGGTGCAGGTGCGATAATAGGCCCCGACCTTCCCGGCTTCGCTCGCGGGATCGGCGGCCGTGTCTTTCGCGGCCGCCTCGATGATCTCGCGCAGCACCGCCTGGTTCTGCTGCTGGAGCACGCTGAACGCGCCCCACCGCGACTCGTCGGCCGGAACCGGGTTCTTCGCGTCCCACCCACCGGTCGCGAAGGCATAGAAGTCGTCGCAGGCCTTGCACTGCGGATCGAGTGCGGTGAGGTCCAGCCCGGCACCGTACGCGGCGGTCGCCCCCGGGCGAACGGTGGCGACGAGCGCGATCAGAGCGATTCCCGCGAGGGCGCGGACGGCGTGGCGAAGCTGAGGCATGCGAGGCAACCTCCGGAAGCAGCAGACAAGCGATTTCCATTATTCTCATTATCAATAATGAGATTGTCAAGTCCCCGCCTGCCTGATACCATGGGCGCGATGATCGATCGACCGCAGAACAGCGCCGACGTGCTGCTGCACCCGCAGCGCTTCGAGATCGCCCGGGTCTTCGAAGCGGCGCGCACGTTGACGGTCCGCGAATTAGCGGGCCGGCTCCCCGACATCCCACTCTCCAGCCTCTACCGCAACGTGGCCCGGATGCTCGAGGCGGGGATGCTCGTCGCTACGGCCGAGCGCCGGCCCGGGTTCCCGCGCGATGTCGTGTACGCGTTTCGCGATAAGCCGCTCTCGCAAGCGGACGTTTCCGCCGACCCGGATGGTGTCCGAGTCGTATTGCGGCGCGTCGGCACCATCGCGCACGATGATTTGGCTTCGTATCTCGACCGGTGGCCGGATATCGCAATCGACGCACCGACCGTGCTGCACACGTATCGCCGCATGACGCCGGACGACATCGAACGCGTTCGCGCGTTCGCACGCTGGATCGGCTCGCTCCCCGAGGACGACGATGCGCCCGGTTCCTGGAACGCAATCACGATCGCGCGCTTTCCGCACGATCTCTCCGCGAAAGGCGCGACCCGGCAACCGAAGGTCTAGGCAAACTTTACCGGGCGTCGACGCATCGACGGCATCGGTCCCTCGGCCGACGGGAACATAAAAAGAACGGCGGACGGGTGCGGCCGGGATACGCCGTGTACTCCGGACTCGCGTCCCGGATCAGAGGATCGCGTCCATGAGTCTATCAGCTGCTCCCCGCTCCGGAATGGATCTGCTGCGACCCCACCGGACGGCGCTGCTGTTTCTGCTTGCGGTCGGCCTGATTTCGATCTGGGCGGCGCCCGCCAGGGTGAGCGCGGCGATCGTCGCGATCGCTGCGTGCACGGCGCTCATCCTGGTCGCCGAGGAACGCGCGCGAACCCGCCGCACGGGACCGGCTACGGCACGCTCGACGATCGAACGCGATCTCGAGTATACGAGCGCGGTGATGCAGGCTCAACTCGATGCATCGCCGCTGGGGATCCTCGTCGTCGACGCTCACGATGTCGTCTATGCATACAATGCGCAATTCGTGACGTTCTTTCATCCCCCCGACTCGTTTGCAAAAGGCGCGAGCGACCGCGAGATGCTCGCCAGCTTCTCCGAGCAAACCGTGGATCCTGAAGCGTCTTTCGCGCGCGTCCGCTTCCTTTACGCGCACCCCGAAGTGATCGCCAACGACGAAATCCTCTTGAAGGACGGGCGCGTTTTCGAGCGCCACTCGACCGATCTGCGGACCTCGAACGGATCCGTCGGTCGCATCTGGTTCTTCACCGATGTCACCGCCATGCGGGCGGCAACTCGTGCAACGGAACAGGAACGCGACGTCGTCACCGCGCTCCTCGATAGTCTCCCCGGCTACTTCGTACAGATCGACGGAACCGGGCGACTCGTGCGCTGGAACGAGAGTTTACGACTGCTCAACGGGCTAAGCGACAAAGAAATCATGGGGTCGGATCCGTTCAAGAACGTCGTCGAGACAGATCGCGCCTCCATGCTGGAAAAGATTCAAGAAACGATCGTGAACGGCTCTGCGGAAATCGAGTTTCGTCTCACCACCTTGCGCGGGATTCGAACGATACGTTGGCAGGGCCGGCGGATCGTGGTTGACGGCGCACTGCAGGTTCTCGCGGTCGGACTCGACGTCACTGAGGTTCGAGCCGCTGAAGAGCTGTTACGCGCGAGCGAAGAACGCTTCCGAATCATCTTCGAATCGGTGACGGACGGCATCCTCATGCAAGATACCGCGACCGGTAGATACATCGACGCCAATCCGCGTCTCTGCGAGATGTTCGACTACACGCGCGATGAATTTCTCGCGCTCGCCCCCTATGCCGTATCGGCCGCCGCGTCGTCAGAAGCGCGCGCACAAGTCAAGGCCATCGCCGAGCACGACACGGGCACGGCCCTGGTCTTCGATTGGCTCTGTCGCACGAAAAGCGGGCGTGAGTTTTGGACCGAGTTCTCGTCGCGGGTGGTGCGCTTTCGCGACTGCGACGTTTTTCTCTCGACGATTCGCGATATCACCGAGCGCCGTCAGGCATCGGCCGACCTTTCCTACCGCGACCGTTTGCTCCATGTGCTCACGATCAGCACGGCCGAACTCGTTAAAGGTACGTCGACCGAGTCCTCGATGCCACGCTTACTCGAAGCGATCGGGCAGGAGCTCGCCGGCGATCGCCTCATCGTCGTGCAACTCCTCGTACCCAACGAGCCCGTCGTCATCTACAACTGGCAGCGAGAGAACGTGCGGAACGTCGATATCGAACAACTGGCGGCCGTCGCCTTCGAGGCCGACTACGAGGAAACGATCAAGGCCTGGGTTGCGCCCCTCCTCGAGGGGAGAACCGTCGTTACGCAGCTCGCCGAAAGCACCGGCGTCATTCGCGACATGCTACAGGCCGGCGATGTGCTTTCTTTGGTGATGATTCCGATTTTCGTCGACGGCGCGTACTGGGGGTATTTCAGCGTCGATGACACCCGCCTGGGACGTACGTGGACCCCGGTCGAGGTGGAGGCACTCAAAACGTTTACCGACGTCATTGCCGCGCTGATCGCACGCAAACGGGCGGAGACCAGCTTACGGCAGAGCGAAGAGCAATTCCGGACGGTGAGCGAGTCGGTGCTCGACGGCATCATCATGATCGGCATCGACCGCCGTATCCGCTTTTGGAACCCGTCGGCAGAGCGTATCTTCGGCTACGCCGCTTCGGAGGCGCAAGGGCAGTTGATCGACATGTTGGCACCCGAACGCTACCGCAGCAAAGCCGCACGCCGATTGGCGGCGTTCTTTACGGTCGACGACTGGCCACTGAGCGAACTGACCGTCGAGCTAGCGGCAACACGCAAGGACGGGGCCGAGATCGCCGTCGAGCTCGCGATCAACCCGATGCGAGTTGGAAACGACCAGTACGCAGTCGGCATCGTTCGCGATGTTACCGAACGCAAGCGGACGACCGAGCAGATCGAAGAGATGGCAAGTCACGATGCGCTCACCGGTTTGCCCAATCGCCGCTGGTTCATCGCCGCGCTCGATCGTGAAATCGCGCGCTATCGTCGAACCGGCGAGCCCTTTGCGGTCCTCTATCTGGATCTCGATAATTTCAAGGACGTCAACGACTCGCTCGGACATCCGGCCGGCGACCGTCTCTTGCTGGCGGTGGCGCAACGCCTGACGGCGAGCGTGCGCGAAATCGATACGGTGGCTCGATTCGGCGGCGACGAGTTCGCCGCGATTCAGAGCAACGTGCGCGACCCGGCGCACGCGCAGATTCTCGCAGAGAAAATCGTTCGCGCGCTGGGCGAGCCGTTCGTCCTCGACGGGAGCGAGATTCAATCGGGCGCGAGCCTGGGCGTCGCCATGTACGGCCCCGAGTCCCCGGATGCCGAGTCGCTCTTGGCGCATGCCGACGTCGCGCTCTACCTTGCGAAAACCGAAGGGCGCGGCACCTACCGCTTCTACACCGAGACGATGGAAACCGAGATGCGCGTGCACACGGCGCTCGTGACCGATCTCCGCAAGGGAATCGCACACCAGGAATTCTTTCTGCTCTACGAGCCCCAAGTCGATCGTTCGGGTCGTATCATCGGGGTCGAAGCCACCGTGCGCTGGCAGCATCCGGAAAACGGCGTCGTCGAACCGGCACAGTTCATGGCCGCCGCGGAAAAAAGTGGCCTCATCAACCCGCTCGGCGCGTGGATCTTTCGCGAAGTCTGCCGCCAAACGAAGGTCTGGCTCGATGAAAGCATCGCTCCTGCGCGCGTTGCCATCAACGTGTCGGCACAGCAATTCAAAGAGCCGCCCGACGCTCGCGACAGCATTGCGGCGATTGTGGCCGCATCGGGCGTGCCGCCGATGATACTCGAACTCGAATTGCGGGAGAGCGCCCTTACCGATGCGGCACGCAAGTACAATACGGCCCTGCTGGCGCTGCTCGCGCTTGGACTGCACATCACGATTGACGATTTTGGAAACGGCTACTCGTCGCTCGACGTCTTGCGCCGCTTCCCCATTTGGCGAATCAAAATTCCGCGGAACTTCATTGAGAATCTGAGCGCGCGCTCCGGGAACGCACCGGTCGTACGCGCGACGCTTGGCCTTGCAAGCGAACTGGGCATTCCGGTGATTGCCGAAGGCGTTGAGACCGCAGCGCAGGCCGCGATCCTGAGGGACTGGGGTTGCCAAGAGATGCAAGGGAGCTATTTCACAAAACCCCTGGCGCCCGCGGAAATGAGCGCGCTCCTTCGCGTGGGAACGATCCGTCCGATTCCCGCAACGCAAGGACCAGCGAAGAAACTCACCTCGATCTACGCCGAGGACGACCAGCCCGCAACCCGTCAGAACCTAACGGCTCCAACGCCCCCGTTCGAACGCCCCTGACATCGTGAATTCCATGATCGCAAGCCTCAAACGCCGTACGGCCCGCTAATCGTTACGGCGGCGTCGGGCCGACGATGCTGCTGAGGTCGAAACGCGTGAAGCCGGCGGCGGCATCGTGCGCGCCCAGCTCGTAGGTCCGGCGGATCGACGCAACGTCACCGAAACCGAGAATCGTCGCGGGCAACGGCGCCGCCGGCTGCAACACGTGGTAGGTCGTATCCGTGAGAACG
>Ga0116229_10005933_pt1 | contig 19777 bp, 8 predicted proteins | sample S1TSphgellanicum_3_FD_87313 | JGI IMG/M metagenome (GOLD analysis project Ga0116229, IMG submission 87313) | Host-associated microbial communities from peat moss isolated from Minnesota, USA - S1T2_Fc - Sphagnum magellanicum MG | ecosystem: Host-associated > Plants > Peat moss > Unclassified... | reverse complement strand
TTTAGCCTATATGGGTAGGTAGGTATATAGGTAGGTAGGTACCTAGTTCAACCTACATACCTAAATATTGATTTAAATTGAATTTGGACAAATTCAATTAATATTCCACATGTCACAATTTAAACCATTTAAACATAAAAATTAAACATCTTGGATTATTTCAAAAGAATAATAATAATAATTAATTATTAAAAGTTGGGACACGTGGTAACACATGAATTGTTCCCATTGTTCACCAAAAAAGTCGCATCCTAGTTGTAAACAACAATACGTATATGACAAGTCAAAGGACAAAGGTGTATTTTGTTGATTTTTTCCTTCATCCAAAATTCGTTGTCGTTTACGACTAGTGTCAATGCAACTTGTCCAACGTAACTATTAAAATTTTAGTTACAAATGTTGTTGGTAACTAAAACTTAATCGCATGGACCAGTTGTAAAATGGCCATTTTCTACTAGTGTACCCTTCCACCTTTCAAAAGATATGTTATGGAACCCAATGTATTACTAGGATACCTTGAGTTCTACATGTTCATCGAGTTTTTCTAGGCATGAGTAATACCCTTTTGATAGCCTGGACCAAAATAATTTAGCCCATGGTGTTTACAAAGTACCCCAATGAAGGTATTGCACTCTTTCTAGGTTTTGTTAAGGTTACACAATACTTCTTTAAATTTCAAAAGATATGCCATGGAGCCGAAACTACTTCAAGGATACCTAAAGAAGGGTATTGCATGTTCATTGAGTATTTTGTTTTATGAACTTGAGTACAACATGCATTAAATGCGTCTAAATTGAATTGGAGCTCTGTAGTGCTTTGATTGTCCACTTGATTTACAATACCCTCATCATAAAAAACACTCTTTAAACAAAACTTGCAATACCCTTATACAAGGGGTGTCAAATATTTTAGTCTTGTCGTTATTTATTTGTTTGAATGAACGAGACCAAGCTCCGTGCAATACCTTCATTTTATTTTTTCCTCATCAATGTCAATCATTGGAGGTTCATTTTATTCTTTCCTCATTGTTGTCAACTGTTGGGGGTCTATTGGAGTGGCAACCAAGTAGGTAGGTGTAACCATGTAAGTGGGGTTTGGTAGGTACTTACTTAAAGTGTTGGTAAGTAGGAAGGTGGAAGGGGAGGTAGGTAGATAAATAGGTGGGGGGGAAGGGTAGGTGGGTGGGCGGGAAAAGTGTCAAAAGCCAAAAAAAATAAATGGAAACTGGGTGGGGGATGGGGAGAGAAAATAAAGTTCCAAAAAAAAACTGAGATCAGGGCTGAAAAAGGGCAAAGAAAAAAAGTGAACCTGGGATGGCACAGGGATAGAAAAGAGAATCTTATGAGTGCACCATCCATCCACGTTGGTGCACTGGTGGGTGCTGGTTCACTCTGGCCAGGGCGCGGGTACAAAGAGCTAGATTGATCGCAGTTTCCAGCATCATAGATGGTTTGCAACGTCTACGTAGGTTTTTGCACAACTGACGTAGTAGCAGATTCATTCGCAGTTTGCAGCATCAGAGAGAAAGACAGATTCATCGTAGTTTGCAAAATCAGAGAGAAAGACAGATTCATCGCAGTTTGCAACAGCAGAGAGAAAGACAGATTCATCGCAGTTTGCAACATGAGAGAGAGAGAGAGAGAGAGAGAGATACAGAGATTCATTATGATGGCCAAATTCAGCTCACATATTTTTTACTACACAGCTTTATAATTACACGATTTGTGCTGCTTAGATCTTATTTGATTAACACTCGACGACAAGCTCCATCGCTTTGAGACAAACCAAACCCCACTATCACTCACGCCCGATTTCGCTTTTATTATATATCTACCAGCTACCACAGCGAGGATCTTGCCAAATTCGAGTTCAGCAAAGATCGCCATTTTATTTATTGAGCTTCAAGTGCACATGAGAAGATTCAGATAACATGTAGACGAAGATTATTACAACAAAAGCCCTGGGCATGATCGACATGAGGAGTACTCCGGAACACTAGAGAATCAAGAGATGTGACGAATAGACGATGATCATCATGTGAAGACGAAATGCACAAGTCTGTCTGTACGACGTAGTAGTTCATGGGGCTAGTCTTCAAAATCTTGTCACCAGCTTCTATGATCCGCTAATGATGGACTCGGGGGGGAGGCACACCGCAATTGCCAGCTCCCCATCCGAGTGTGAATTTGGCAATCACAAAGAATTGTCCCTGTACTGTCACTCCATTGGTAAAGATATCCCTCTTGATGGTAATGCTGTTAATCTCCTTAGGAATGTAGACTTGCGCAAAGCCACAACCTGGAGAATAATAACATCTGTTATTGAACTTGATATTGATGAAGAGTGGTTGACCCACTACCAGCTGCACGAACATCTCCGAATTTACTGGGAGATTCATTTGTCCGTCAACATGAACTTCAGAACATCGCCCATCAAAACCCCTCACAGCCACACTCAGAATTCTCGGGTTACCCATCTGTGCATGAGCCATAGGATCTGGGATGATGAGCAAAACCACCACCACCATCATGCTGAGAACAGACATAAACCCAACATGATTCTTACAAAAACCCATGGTGTGTACAACTACTACTTCCCAAGTGATCACAAAATTTCCGAATATAACAGCAATTACGACACTGAAGCTGGTGCTCTAGAGCGTGGAAGCTGAAATCCCTTGCAAACTTCAAACAAGCACAATATCGAAATGATGAGCTCCTCCTCCCCCTAAGAACACAAACCCCACAATGTCTATGCAAAGCTCGCTTGCACAAAATTCTCTTCAAACCACAAGCTGCTGCACCCACAAAGGAAATTCTCTTCCAAAACAGCACTCAAGAATGCAATCTAGACCAGACACAAAATGCATATTCCCACGGCTGCTTAAATCTCTCACTCACGCAGCTCTACTTATACATGACATCAAGGGTCTGGGGGTGGCAGATTATGTCATTTTCTTCACCACATTATATGACATAATTTTCCAGTGTAGATTATGCACTTGTAGTTATGACCAAAATGAGTCTGTTCCGTAATTGAATATGTTTCTTTTTAATAAAGGGGTTGAATTTGCCACCCCAGACCTTAATGTCACGGAATGGCCTTGCCCATGCCCATTTATGATGTCGGGTATATCACCAACCCCACATCCATACTCGCTCACCTGGCACCTTATCTGACATTATGGACAGGGGCTTACCATTCCATGGTTACATTCCATCATGCTACCCCTCACTACCCAGCTCATGAGACTCTTGGATCCCCTTGGGCCATAGTGAACCAGCACCCACCAGCAAACCATGAAGGATGAATAATTAGTGATCAGGAAACAATTTTCTGTTGGGTTCCAGTTCCCTAACTAACCATGATGTTTAGTCAGTTGCTTTTTTCTTACTACCTACCTACTTGTGGGTTGTTAGTAGGTAGGTAGTAAAAACAGCCCTTACCTATGTATAAACCATCTATTTACCTAGTAATGACTTATTTTCTTACCCATCTACCTATATATATGAGACCTATTTCCTACAGCGTTTGTTACCAAGGTGAAACCAAATATTAACTCAGTTGAGATTCATCACAACTGCATAATTCATGTCACATTGCAATTATCAATCTTTGAGCCAGAATCACACCAACCCACAACTGATCTGCCATTTCTTTTAAATTAATGTTTTTTCTTATGGCCAAACATTGCAACTTGGTGAAATTTTTTTCCACAATTTCTTTGTGATTTGTAGGGAATTAAATATTTTCACCATTTTTGAAATAAATATAACTAAATTAGTCACCTCTAGACCAATGCACTTCCTAGGTCTCCTCCACTTGTAGCGGCACTTTTGTAAAAATAATAATATAGCCCACCTAGGAGATTTTCCATTTAATGCTAATTAACGCTCAAGATCGTCCCTAGTGGATGTACTTGAGGAATTTTAAGCAAAAAAAGAAAACCCCTAGTGCAAACCACTACAAACTTAAAATTGTTTAAAGTTTTGACTTTCTTGGTTCAAAGGTTGCATTCACACTTGGTGTTAGGGACTCTAGTGTTGAGTCCCGTAACACCATGCTAGTCATTTAGGACCTACACCTACTTACCATGAACATTTTATGTTAAGTTAACATTCACTTAACATTAAGGTATCAGTTGGCCATTTAACATTAGGTGCCACCTAGGATGCCACCTAGATTTTCATTTAACACTGACTTAATGTCAAGTGTGAATGCACCATAAGCAACAGCAAGTTCTCTTGAATGGTATTTGCATTTAGAATGGAACTGAAGCACATATATCTGATGAGCTTTAGTGAATGTGGTAATGGACCTTGGATGAACAAGCACCCACACTAGTACCATGGTTAAACCGGGTGTTGGTCTGGTATGGACTTTTTGACAAGGGATCCACATACTACTTTGGTCAAGTGAATTGACCCTGGACCAGTGATGGACGGTTGATTATATAGCAAAAGTATGGAATATCAAAAGGACCATACTTTTATCGTACCCCTTACCTCGCCTCAAGGAAAATTTCACTATCCTTGAGTAGATTTCAGTAGGATGGGGGGGGGTAGACTACCTTTGTTGATTTTGGTATGAACTTTTTGACATACCAGGGTATCCACATACCCGTGTTCTCATCATACCCGTTGCTTCAAGAATATTCCATTAGCTCAAGGTAGATTCCAATAGTGTGGATGTACATGAGAAGTTACTATTTTTTGGCCCCTAAGTTGATTCAACACCTCTTTTTTTTCCTAGGATTTCAGCACTTGAGTAACCATTTGAATTGTTTGGCACCTTTGATACAAGCTTTGTTACTCTTCAATGGCAAAGACTTTAGACAAGACCAAGCTTGAAATTTCTCTCCAACATGTCTCTTGATCATAGAACTCTTGATTGCTCACCAAATCTTTGAAGAAAGACAATGTTAAAATTGATTCAACAACTAGTCTTGATTAAGAATAAGCTTTGAGTTCATAGATTCATCATTCATCAAGTGACTATAGTCTTGTTGAGGGTAAGATAAGATGACTTCCAAATAGGTTCTTTTGACAAAATTTGTGAAGCCCATTATTACAAAAGATAGAGAAATTTGTTCACAAAGAATGGCATTGCAATTATTTGGGGAAATTACAATTAAGAAAACAAGTGTTCCTCGAAAGTCGAAAACTTAGTTGGTAGGCCTTGCAAAGTTCTTCAAATGACATTCCATATATCTATCACAAGTTCAAGTCCACCATTGCAACAATCACAATAAAGTTTAAAAGGCAAAAATTGGTTTGTGGAGACAAGTCTGTTTATTGAAATAGCAATCAAGCAATATCAAAATATTTCTAAGGTGTTGGATTTCTTGAAAGTTGCATATAGGTACTATCATTTGAACATTTTTTAATGTTACAAAAGTCCTTTGTGTGAGACACCAAATTTTATTCATGAATTACATAAATTATGTTTGAAGATGAAATAAGCAAGCCAACCATTGACTGCTAGCATTGTTTGGCCTTTTATCTATGTCTTCATTATTGCTTATGCTCTTAAGGTATTGAAAATTTCAAAATTACTTAAAAATGGACTAGAATTATAGACATGCTACCACAACATGTAGCAAATTTCCATCAAATTGGGAAGATCAAAGGATGTTCATGGCTTATAAGGTTGCACATTTGGTTAAAGTGTATGACATACCACCTGCCTTGGTTGTTAATACAAATCAGGCATGTATACATATATTTTTCAAAACATAATTTTCATTTGTTGATTGAATTTTTTTGTTATAAAATGTTCTTGGATAATGAAATTCATGTGAATTGGGTGCACATCATTGTCATGTGTGCTGATTGGTTAGGTCCCATTTAAATTGGGGTAACTTGGTTGTTTGGGTTTAATATTATCAAACTAGTTCAGGTGGGAATGGGGTTTGGGATATTCTATGAATGGGATATGATCCCAATTTGTGTGATCTCAAATCATTTTTGATGATTTGAAATTTTAACAAACTTTACTATTGTATGCAAGTTTTTATGTGTTTTGTGCACAATGTTAGTTTTTGCATTTATGTGTTGGGCTTGGATTCTTGTTTTCATTATAGGTGACTACAATTTGTTCGTTTGGTAGGATTAACTTGGATCACAATCTATTATTTGATTAACCCTTGAATACTATGTGAATCACTCAGTGGTAAATAAAAAATTTTAATCAATCTAGGTAAATAGGTAGGTAGGTAGGGAGTAAGTAGGTAAGTAATTTTTTAATTTTTTTCAATTGCCTTTAATGTCAAACATTTTTTATTGGCTCATCCCAAATAACATTTTCTTTTCTAAATTGTTTGTGTTTTTATGTTTCAAGTGCACCTCCTCATATAATCTTTAAGATTAAAATGGAGGACAAAAATATTCCATATCCCATCTCTTTTGTCCTTTTTTCAGTGTTAAATTATATAACTAAATGTGCACAATAAACTTTCTAATCCCAAATTAAAATAAGATCCTCCTAAAAAGACTACCTACTTATTTAGTTAACCTACCCACCTAACCTAACTTACTTACCTAGCCAAGCTACCCGTCCTAACCTATTGACCTACCTTTTTAACCTACCAACCTAGTTAACATATACATATATATACGTAATTAATTTAAATAACTTGAGGTATTACCTACCAATTACTATTTAACATAATCTATTATCTATTATCTTAATTTAGTACCTACTAATTAATCTTGTTTATTAACTAAAGTAGTCAACATCACACCTAGGTTAAGCCCCCATGACATTTATGTCTCAATCAAATATGCCACATGAGACCTAGGCTAAACCTTGGTTAAACTTAAAATAAACTAAAACTTGATTAAACATTAACAAAAGCATTGGCTAAAATAATATTTGATTAAACCTTGGTTAAACTTTGGCAAAATTAAAACTTGATTAAATTTTAGCTAAACCTTGGCAAAACTAAAACTTGATTAAACCATGGCTAAACATTGACAAAATTAAATTTGGCTAAACCTTAGCAAAAACATTGGCTAAATTAAAATTTCGTTAGACCTTGGATAAATCTTAAATAAATTTTGGTTAAATTTTGGCAAAATAAATGTTGCTTGAACATTAGTTAAATAAAATTTGGCTAAGCCTTGACAAAATATTGGTTAAATTAAAATTTGGCTAAACATTGGCAAACATTTGGATTTTTTCTTTTTTGGTTAAACATTAATTATAATTTGGTTAAACCTTGATGAAACTACAACTTCGTTAAATATTTAACATTAAATCTTTTATAATTTTATTTTTTTAAAAGTTAAATTAAATTTTTGTTAAACTTTGATTAAAATTTGATTAAAGTTTGGTTTAAATCTGACGCCTTTAGTTTAACCATTGCTATATTTTTAATACAATATTAATAACCTTAATACCCCATAATCCATTATAACTTTAGTATAACTTTAATATTAAATTTTTTAAATATTTAAAACTTTATTCATAGATATACCATTAATATATCTAAAATATGTTAACTTTAATACACCTTTTAAAATGTACCCGAAATATATCCTTAATATATTCCTTATATTATGTCAAATTACTTGCAATTAACTTTTAGTTTGTAATGTGACTAATTGGATTTATTACCATGTTTTTATATGAAAATGCACATTAAAATCATCCACATGGAAAGATGAACCTTTGAATAGTCATAATGTTGTCACAAAATAATCATAGCCCAAAGGTAGTTAGTAGTTGTGAAAATAGTCACAAATGATGCATAGTTGCATGTAATTACAAAATTGATGGATACAAAATACAAGATTTTTATTAATGTTTGTTTAGGATCCCATACCAAAACTAAACCACTTAAACTTCTATAATACTTTGTGTCACCATAATCAACCTACACATCTATGCATAGGCCTTTCATAAGCTCTCATGGGGCTTATGTTGGAACTCTTACAAATTTTATAGTTTCTCAATTTGAACCCCCTAGTAACTTTTGGAAGAATTGCATGTAATTGAGTTGAATGCACCAACACTCCCACCCCCATTGGTCAAGTCATTTCTAAAAGTCATTCCAATCACACCTAAAGTGAAAACAAATGTTGAAATCACAAATATTTTGATAATAAATGCATTGTTGGATGACCAATATGATTGCCACTCCTCAACATGAACCTCATGGGCATGTTTGAACTCATGGTAATCATTCATAAATGTCATGAAAAGTGTAAACAATTGGGGACTTCACATCTACTACATATCACACCAGTTGTCAAACTTTTTGACAAAATCATTCAATTTAATGGTCCCAACTACCCTTAAACATAACAACACATTCTAGGTTTTGTGACTAACTTTTATAATTACATACTAATCAAGAAGGACATATGAGACTAATGATTAATGAATTGCTAAACCCATGTTGTTTCACTCATCAATAGCAAGGGACATTTTGTTGCAAAGCCCCATTGTTTTAACAATTAAAATTTTAAAATTTTATTATAATAATGAAATTTCATGTCCTCATTAACCTTGGTATGACATGTAAAATGCTTGCCATCTCAACTTTTTTGTTTTATTTAACTAAATGTTACAAAAAATGCCTTGATGGATGGATCACATGTGTCAAAAATCTATAAACATGTTATAAGTCATTGCACATGACCAAAGAGTCAACCTAATTTAGCCCATGTAGTTAGCATAATCAAAAGTCAACCTAACTAAACTAACTACTTATGTTAGGCAACCTAGGCAATCTAACCTAGGCTAAATGGCCTAAATTAAAAACAAATGTTAGACTCTTAACCTAAGAAACTTAGACTAAGCTACCTAACCTAAGCCAAGTGGACTAGGTATCAAAGGTTGGAAGAATGACAACTTGAACCCTTCACATATCAAGGACACAAAAAACCATGAGAACCAATGTTAAAATCTAACTTCCAAACAAGGAGCATGACAAGATTACATGATTCAAAAGCAAGGACAAAAAAACTAAAAACAAAAACACAAGATGTGCAAAACAAATGTGAAAACAAATCTTTATTATGTTAACATATGCTAACATGAACATGAAAAGAACATGGCAAGGCTATCACTAGTAGAAAATGTCTATTTGCAACTAATCCATGCAATTAATTTTTAGTTGCAAGTGACATTTGTAACTAAAATCTCAATAATCACATTGAACAAATCGCATTGACACTAATCATAAACAACAACAAATTTTGGATGAAAGAAAAAGATAACAAAATACACCTTCATCCTTTGACTAATCATATACGTCTTATCGCTTGCAACTAATATGCAACTTTTTTGGTGAATAGTGGGAACAAGTTATGTGTTGCCACGTGTCCCAACTTTTAATAATTAAAAATATTTTATTATTATTCTGAAACAATGTAAAACGTTTAATTTTTATGTTTGGATGGTTTAAATTGTGACACGTGGTGCAATAAAAATTTACCACGTGGCATATTAATTGAATTTTTCCAAATTAAATTTAAATCAATATTTAGGTATGTAGGTACGTTGAATTAGGTTCCTACCTACCTATATACCTACCTACCCATCTAAACAAAACATCTATCTAGATAGGACATATTTACCTACTTTAAGCCAAATACCTACTTAGGTAGGTAGGTAGGAAAAAAAGTTGTTAGGTAAGTTAAGGAAATAGGTAGTTAGGTGTAACTACATGAATATTTTTATTTTATTTTGTGTTAAGTCATTTTTATTAACTCATCCCATATGCCCATCCTTTTAAATATGAAGATGTGAAACAAAACACTTTGTTTATATACTTTTCAAAATGAGAATGAAAGCCAAAACATAATACATAAATTTTTAATTACAAGCCGTTTTATGACAAAACATTGCCTTTCATTCTCATCTCGAAAAATATATAATTAAATAGGTAAGTGATAACAAATTAATTAACTAATAAATTAGTTAATTAACTAATAAAATTACTAATTATTTAATGAATAAAATATAGAAAAATTTAATAAAATTGCTAATTAATTAATTAACAACTAAACAAAAAACTAACTAATTATTTATTTTGATAATCATCAATATCTTATGATTACTGAATTTATTATTATTATTAAATATACTTAATTTATTAGCTACATAAACAGTAATAATATTTAATTATATATAATATAATAATATAATAATATATCAACCAATTTAATTAACTATTATTTTGCTAATATTGAAATAATTAACTAATCATTAATAACTATTAATTATAAATATTAAGTACTAGTTTTTCTAATATTTAACAATATAATTAAAACCTATCCTAGGCTACCTATTTTATTATAATTATACCCATTATTATTTTCATTTATATAGTTAATAATAAATATAAATATACATATTTAATAGTAGCAATAATAATAATTCAATGATTATTGTAGCTAGTTAGTAGCTAAGGTTAAATATTTTATTTTTATTATTCATATTATTACTTCACTCATTAAAGCTATTTATGAACTACTATAATAAATCTTTTATATTTTTAATAAGTCTATTTTTCATTTGAAAATATTTTTTTCATTTGTATAATAATTTATTAAATTTCCATTCTAACTAATACAATAATTATTATAAAATAATAATAATGAAAATAAAAATTACATATCATTAATTTATTATAATAATTTAATGATTAATAATTAATAAATATCAATTATAAATTTGAAATATAAAAATTTAAAACTATATATTAATATTTCCTAATAATTATTATTATATATTATTACATCACTTGTTAAAGGTATTATTATTTATTTAAATTAATTTTAATTTTTAATAAATAAAAATTAATTCTTATTGAGTACATTAGTCATTTGAAAAGAATTTAATTTTAATTTTTTAATTACATGTAATTAATATAAATATATAATATAATAATTTTTAAAATAATTTTAAAATGTCATTTGCAATAATTTTAAGAAATATAATAAAATGGTTTGGATAAACTTTTAATATGGGCATAATATATTTAGCAAATATCTTACATAAAATTTTAATATACTCAAAATATACACTATTTAATGTAACCATAATATCAAGGTCGTTTATGCTAATAATAATATTTGAATACACATTTAATATGGTTGTTCATATAAATTCAAAATATAAATTTATAAATTTTAATACACCCAACTATATTTTTTAGAATTCACAAAATACACCTTTGTGAACTCATAAGGTTATAACTAAATTGGTCACATTTGTAACTAATGGGACATAAATTGTTTTTCTTGGATGAAAATTAAACTAAATGTTGTTCACATGAAAGGATGAACACCAAAATAGTTGCAAACTAGTTGGTCTATAGTTGCAAATATGACTAACACAAAAAATAGTTGCAAAAATGTCCAAATGTAATTGCAAATAACCAATAGTCGTATGTAGTTGCAAATGTAATGATTACATTTTGGCCAATTTCTACTAGTGTACCGTGCAAGATCATACCTAAAATTGGTGTTGAACAGACTAAAAGAAATGAGGGGTCCTCCTCCTATTTATACCCCTTTGGGGACCTAATTCAAGGAAACTTGCAAAAAAGCTTCTATGTGTGCATTAAGTAAGGAAACTTCTTAGGAACCTTTTTAACTTGGAGTTAACTATGAGTTAATTGAAACTTAACTGAAAGTTAACTTGGACTTAACTAGGAATCAATTAAAAGTTAGTTAAACTTAATTGAAAATTAACTTGGACTTAACTAGGATTCAACTAAGAGTTAGTTAAACTTAACTAAAATTTAATTAAAAGTTTGCTAAAAGTTAATTCAGAATTAATTCAAACTTAACTAGAAATTAACTGGGATTTGATTAGGATTTAATTGGGACTTAACTCAAAATTGACTAGAATTTAATTAAAAATTAATTAAAACTCAGCTAAGAGTTATGGTTGAACATTATGGATGAATTCCATCTATTGGAAGATGGTGTTTAATGTTTGCATCCATCACATCACGTCCTTTTTTAACAATGAATTCCATAAGGAGCGGGACTTCGACTTGTTTGGATATCATCAGTGAAATTCATGCACCTTCTTTATGGCATTTGATAGCTTCTTGATTGGTTCCCAACTATGTTTATTCACATCATACCCATGCCAATGAACAAGATATTGGAATTGACAATTAAAGATCCTTGAATCTAAAATGTCTTTTATTTCATATTCCTATTCACCATCAACTTCAATAGGTGAAGGGGGATCATGGATTCTTTTTGGAATGGTAGACACGTGGTAAGGTTCCAATAAAGGAACATGAAGGTAAGGTTCCAATAAAATGGATTCTCATAGAATCTAAAAGCTTGAGTTGAAAAGCCACAACATTAATTTGTTTCATAATGAGGAATGGATTTAACCTTTGATGATCCAATTTCTTCGATGGCCTTGTTGTTTTGATGTGTTGTTGTCGAAATCAAATTTGGTCTCCAACCTTGAAGCTGGGTTGTTCTTTTCAATGTTCACCAGCATTCTCCTTATATCGCCTTTGCACTTCTTTAAAGTTAAATACAAGTTGAGTTCGAACATCTGCTAACCACATGGCTTGATCCTCAATTGCTTTGGTACACAAAATGAAATGAACCTTTTTTTTCAAATGGTCCACCACCACCAAGATGGAATCATAGGAATTAGAAGGTGGAAGGTCTATGATGAAGTCCATGGAAATTGAAGACCATGGGGATGCATGGATTGGTAATGATTGAAAGAGACCATGAGGGTGATAATGAGGATTCTTTATTAAAGCACAAACATCGCAAGATCCAACAAACTCCTTCACATACTTCCAAAGTTGTGGCCACCAATAATCTTGAGACACCAACTCCATGGTTTTGTTGAATCCAAAATGGCCTCCAACCAAAACATTGTGCTTAGCCTACAAAACTTGAAGTCATGTAGGGCCATTAGGAACATACAAAAGACCATCATGATAATGTAAACCATCTTGAAATTCAAACTTAACATGATCATTGGAAAAATCCAAAACTTGATGATTCCTTAGTTGGCTTTGCATACCAATAGCAAAAAGGTCATTTTTCAAATCTTCACAAATTTAATAAAGAAAGGTTATGTCATTAGGAATTATCGACAACACCTAAAGTCGAAGATGTTTAGGTTTGAAAATGACATCATGTTGTTGCTCATAGGCGATCCTCTCCCTTCTTAAACGTGAGGTACAAATGATAGGACAACACATTAGGTTTCCTTTGCTAGCACCCAGGACGATATGTGATGAAAAATTGGAATCGAAACAAGGACAATGCCCACCAAGCTTAACATCAATTCAAAACATAAGTTGTCATGAAATACTACAAGTTCTTATGGTCTGAATACATAGTGATTTCATGTTGAGCTCCTTCAAGCAAATGGCACCACTTCTCAAAGGCATCCACGATGGATAGAAGATATTTATCATGAATCTCGTAATTAATCTCCATAGGAGAAAACTTATGAGAACGAAAGTCAACAGGACAAAGAAGATTGTCTTTTCCAAGTTGTGAAAGCATGGCACCTACTACAAAGTCGAAAATGTTTGTCTCTAAGACAAAAGGTTTAGAAGGCTTTGCATGAATCAAAAATGGGGCAGTTGTGAAAAAAGCTTTCAAAGATTGAAAAGCATTATTAACTTCAACTCCCAAGAAAAAAATTGATCCTTTCTAGTCAACCAAGTAAAAGGGGCCACTATTGATGAATAGTGGGCAATGAAACATTGATAAAAATTAACAAATCCAAGAAAACATTGGACATCCTGAATAGAAGCTAGAGTAACCAAATCAACAATGGTTTGAACCTTGTGAAGATCCATGCAAATGTCATTTCCAAAGATAACATAATCAAAGAATTCCACTTTAGATTAATGGAATTCACAATTCTCCAATTTGGCGTAAAGTCCAACCTCTCGAAGCTTTTCCAAAACTAGACATACATGGCACTCATGGTCCTCCATGTTCTTTGAAAAAATGAAAATGTCATTAATGTAACAAACCATGAAAGACATCATTCATTATATGTTGAAAAATAGTAGACGCATTAGTAAGGCCAAATGGCATCACAACATATTCAAAATGGTCGTAATGGGTTTTAAACATCATCTTCCATTCATCACCTTCTCGAATGCACACTAAGTTGTATGTTCCATGTAAATCAATCTTGGTGTACACCTTGGCATGACTAAGTTGGTCCAACAACTTTGAAATGAGGGCCAAATGATATCAATTCTTGATGATGAGTCGATTAAGCCCACGATAATCGACACACATTCAAAGGGAACCATCTTCTTAACAAATAAGATCGAGCACCAGTTGGAGACTTGGAATGTTGAATGAACCTTTTTTCAAGGTTTTCATCAATGTATTCATGAAGTGCTACAAATTTGTCTCGTGACAAATTGTAGATGGGTCCGAATGGAAGTTGTGTTCCTTCCACAAGATCAATGGCATAGTCGTATGATCGATGTTTGGGCAAGGTGTCAACATTTTTCTTCTTAAACACATCCTTGAATTTTTGGTATTACGAAGGAATTTCATGTGGACATGGTTTAACATTTGGTGAAAGAAGAACATAAATCAAGAATGCATCTCCTTTCATGGCAACTTTCATGAAAATTTTTGCTCCAAGAAAAAAAGGCTTGGGGCACCTAGGACTTCTTGTACCATCGAAGTTTCCCTGCTACTTCAAATTTTGCATGCTTATGACGAGGGTTTCACATTCCAGGGCTTCATGTTGTGGTGTTTCAAAATGAAGACTCCTCATATGCCAATCCACTTGTGGATTATGTAGAACAAGGTAAAACAATCCAATGATGACAAGATTTTTTGGAGATGAAATGACATTGAAAACAACCTTGTTAATGTGGGAACCAATGGTAACATCTAATGGTTTGGTTTCATGTGTGACTAGTCATAATAAAAGGCTACGATCATCAATGACCTCAACTAGCACTTATGTGCACTTTTCCAATAGAGCCAACTTGTATTGTCACACCAACTCATTATCCATAAAACATGTTAATGTGTCAGAATTAAAAAGTGTTTGGGCCTCCATCGTCACAAGCTTACTACATTTGACAATGATTGGCACCAAAAAACATGGTGCTAGGTTTGAAGATAGGCTAAGACCATTTTCATTACATGATGCATCAAGGTCAAACCCCATAGTCCCTATTGAAACTAAACATGCTTGTTTTTTGACTCCTCTCGTTGTGGATTAATAACAAAGATGGTGTGTGCTACATGTGGTCCACGCTTCTTTAGACACTCACGAGCAACATGACCTGGTTTTCCATAGTACAAACAAAGATTATTTGTACATCAACATTGTTTCTCTTGTTTTGTGAAGGGCTTGAATCTTGTCTTATCAATTTGCATGGGGTTGTCCTTTAGTGAAGTTGCCAAAGGCTAGGTTGACATTCTAGGTGAAAAATTCTTGTGTTGTCAGTGGTGCAAAACTCTTTTGTCTTGTTGATGTGGGTTCATTACGCCTCTCTTATCAACATTCAACGTGCCCATTGTCACATTGAACAACTTGTGCAATGGCCTGACTTAATGTTAAAAGGTTTGGCAAAGTGAATAGTAAATCCTTCATGTCACCTCATAACCCAAACTACGAGCATCGCCTCACCCCATGAAATATCATAAACCAATTGTTTGAACTCATATGCATATACCACAGTTGAACATGATCATTGACAAAATGATTGTATTTTAATGTTAAATGTGCGTTCTTTGTCAAAATTTCCAAAATTCAAGAAACATTTCAAAGTCATTGAGCAAGGGTGATTGATGTTCTAACAAAGGTGGGAACCAAGCAAGGGTTGTGTTTAACAACAAGTTACCAATGGGTCCAACTTGAGTTAGGTCAATTGGATACCAATGAGGATGAAATCAGATGACTAAATGCACTTGGTTGATAAAACCTCAAAACTTTGAACATGTGCCATCAAACTTGTCAGGTAAGTTAATCCGTGACTTCGTTGGTTGGGGTTGTGTTCTTGAAGCACATCCCAAGGAGGTCAAAGCTTAATTGGTTTGCAAATAACAACAAATTCACGAAATGCTTGATTTTCCTATTCAAGACTCGTAAGGATAACAAGGACTGAACTCCCATGGATGTAGACATGATGAACATCGTGAAATATGACACCAATAAAAGGTGGGTAATCCACAACCTTAATCAATAAGAATTGGGTAATCCATAATTTCTTTAAAACTTTTCTTTTGAAGAAAAGGATTAATCCACATTCAACTCAAAAAAAAATCTAACTCCTAAATTACTTATAGACGCAAAAAGAAACGTAGACCTAATGGAGTCTATTCAAATTGTTAAAGACACGAAAAACCACAAGAACCAAGGTTAAAAGAAAGGTCTAAGTTTAACTTCCAAACATGGAGAAAAATAAAATTATCTAATTAAAAAACAAGAACATGAGATCTGCAAAACAAATGTGAAAACGAATCCTTATTATGCTAACATACGCAAACATGAACATAAAAAGAACATGACAAGGCTATGGTGCAAGACTAATGTTGAACAAATTTAAGGAAATGAAGGGTCCTATTCTTATTTATACCCCTTTGGGGACCTACCTCAAAGAAGCTTGCAAGGAAGTTTTTATGTGTGCATCAAGTAAAGAAGCTTCTTGGGAACCTTTCTAATTAGGAGTCAACTATGAATTAACTAAAACATAATTGAAAATTAACTCCAACTTAACTAGGACTTAATTAAAAGTTAACTAAAAGTTAATTCAAATTTAACTAATAGTTAATTAAGACTTAATTGGGACTTAATTAAAAATTAACTAAGACTTAGTTAAGAGTTATGGATGAACATTATAGATGAATTCCATCTATTGGAAAATGGTGTCTAATGTTCGCATCCATCACATCACCTTCATTTGAAAGTTTAAGTCTTCATTCATTGCACTACCACATTTTTTTATACTAATTATATTTAACACAAAGTTATAAATCTCAAAAAATTTAGCCTTGAATAAACCTTGGCCACCTTAAGTTGATTTAGGTCAACCTACCTACTACCTACCATTCTAACCTAAACCTAAACCTCCCTAAGTTGATTTAAAATGAATTAATTTGTTAACCTATGTACTACTTACGAACTTAGCCTAGGTTAACATAGGCATTATTAGGTTTTTTTTTTTAAAAACCTTAGATAATCATAGTCGCATCTAGTTGCACAAACTTGAAATGGTTATAAACTTGATCAAATATCTTATAATGAAACTACCTAAGTTGACTTAGCAAAAAAAATAAAGCTAAGAACTTAGGCAAGTTTATTTAGGTTAACCTATTAATAAGGTAACTTATTTTAAGTATATTTAAACATACTGGATGTAGTAAAATTTTTATGTTTAATTATGTAACTTATAAGGTATTCTATATTAAGAAGTAGGTTTATACTAAATAACCTACATATATAAGTTAACTTAATAGGTATGTTAACCTAATTTAATGTGTTAAATAGTTAAAAAATCAAAGAATTATGTGTCACCTTTTTCAAAATAATTATTAATATTGTAATCATAATTACAAGTTAATAATAAATTGTTTAGTACACACACACATGCATGTGAATCCATGATTTCAAAAATTTCATGACACATAAAAAATTATGGCATGACATGACAAATATTAATGCCATAAATTCAAGACACACAAAAACTTATGGTGTCACAAAAAATCATGGATTGTTATGTGACACCTTCTTGCCAAATGGCATGCCATGTCATCATCACATGGAAGACCGAGTCGTTATTAATCACAAAAGATAACAATATTTTCAACTAGTTAAGAAATGAGATTAATTCATCAAATCAATGACATGAATCATGATGTTAACAAATAGAACCACATCATTTTGTTGGCATATAACATGCCATGTCATCATCATGGGAGATTGAATTGTTATTAATTGCAAAAGTGAATGGTTGTTAGAACTAACTAATTAATGAACAAAAATTGAGAAATTATATGATAATTTACCAAAAAAACTAACAAGTTGTCGTATTAACTACAATTGCAAAACCATGATGCCTGTGGCATGTTGATGTCTTTTGCCATTATTAAATGATTATTATGACTAAATAATTATAAATGTAGTTGAAAAAACAATAGTCATTTTTGTGTCTAGTTCAAAAGACAAAATTAGTTGTAGTGAAGGTAAAGTTTTTGGACTTGCATCTTAATGCCAAGAGCCTCATTGAGGGATGATTGGACATCAGCTTTAACATAATGGTCAACCAATAAATGCCTCATTTTATCCAAAGTAGTGTATGAATCATCATGTTGACTAATAATCAAATATTTTATTACCTCAAATGCCACATCATCATGTTGTGAAACTAGAAGTTGATATTTAGTCACAAAAGTCAAGGTTTTTTAATTAATTAATTAAATTAATTTAAAGCATATTATTTTTTAAATTAAAATAATAATATTTCTATCCCAAAAAGCCCACTAATTGTCATACTAACTATAGTCACAAAACCATGACATCACATGACATCTCAATGGCCTTTGCAACTACATAATGATTTTTGTGACTAAGTAGTTACATTTGCAGTCAAAAAGGACAATGGTCATTTTTTTGACCAATCAAAAAACCCGATAATGTGTTATTGTAAAATATCAATAGGGTCCCTTTGTGCCTCCATACATGTCATTCATGTTTCATAACAATGGTGTGGTGACAAACTTCAAAAATAAACCTATTTCAAAATTTGAAAACTTCCCCTTAAATGATAACGAAGGTGGTGTGAGTGGCCTAAATCACACTCCACGCTTCATAAAACCACTAGTGATAAAAACCTTGTTTTTTATTTCTAGATCTTGTTCCCCTCCTATGGTGAACCCCAACCTTAACTTCAATGTCCAACTTGGAACCTTTGGTAACCAAGGTTGTTAAACCTATCATAGCTTACATTAAATGTAAAAGGAAGTTGAACATGTATGACTTCACCTTACCTTTAAGCCATGATTCCCATAACATAAACCCAAAGATGCTGCACATGTATGGTTAAAACACCTACACGCACAAAAACATTTTATAAGGCCAACAACACTTGGGCACATTGTGCACACAACGAAAATGGTCTACCAGTTATTAACTTGATTGCATCACAATATTGAACAGTGGTACATTTTGGTGATCACATCTAAGGATATTCACAATTGCACATCCCCATACAACTTAACTTTGATTTAAAAATCTTAATCAATATGTCTAGGCAAACCAAATGTCAAGCATGACCTATTTGGTGATCATGATTTCATGATAACCTTGTCCCTTGCTCAGCCATTAACCACACCAATCATGACCCCTAGGCTCACTACAATGATAAAAGCACACATAGAAAAACACATTGCCTTTCACTTAGGATTTCACATTGAATAATAATCATAAACCGCCAAAAGGTTAACTTGAAAACATGTGCCCACCCCTAGGTCATAGTTGAATTGTAGACACTTTGGAAGCCCCCTACCCCTGAAATCAAATGACAATTCAACCAACATATTGACAAATAATAGGTACAACCCAACAAACATAAGTGAAGATGCACAAAATATGCAACATAAATCTTCACGTTTGTGATCCCCACACAAAAGTCAGGACAAAAATTCAAATAAAAATCCAATTCGTTCACCAATGGTGTGGCACTCCACCACTTGTAGATGACAAGAATGGGTGCTACCAACACAAGAAATTGATATTAAAAAATTCAGCAAAACCAACCCACCCCTTGAACACCACCTTT
>Ga0116229_10005930_pt1 | contig 19782 bp, 19 predicted proteins | sample S1TSphgellanicum_3_FD_87313 | JGI IMG/M metagenome (GOLD analysis project Ga0116229, IMG submission 87313) | Host-associated microbial communities from peat moss isolated from Minnesota, USA - S1T2_Fc - Sphagnum magellanicum MG | ecosystem: Host-associated > Plants > Peat moss > Unclassified... | reverse complement strand
TCCAACCCGCCCCTCTACCCATCAAAGGGTTGTGAGCTAGGGAGCGTGCTCCAACTCCTCCTTATTCCGCTGCTTTATACTTGGGCTCACATTTGAGTCCCTTGAGGAGTTGGGGGTGCGTCATCTATGTTCACATTGTTGAAGTATATGTGCATGTTTTGGTCAAGTACCAACTTCAAGGGACTCATGCTTGTGGATGGTACACAACCACATGTGCAAAGGAATTAAGTAGACATCTAAAGGCTAGGAATGAGGTTGAACCAATGATTGGCAACACTACTAAACCCACCTGTGGAATAGTTGGGAAGGAAAACCCTAATTTGGGTAGAAGGACGGTTGCTCAAAAAGCCATAGTAACTACAACATCAATGTGGGAAACAAGGTTGAACAAAGGAACCATGAAACCACAGAAGGATGTTGAAGGGTATAAAATGCCAATTGCACACCCACAAAAGGTATGGGTTCCAACCTTGTTTGAAATTACAATCTTATAATTTCTTGCTAATGAACGATCCTTACTTGAATTTACATTCTTGTAATCTTTTTGCTGATGAAGGATCTTTACTTAAAATTGCATTCTTGTAATCTCTTGCTTATGAAGGATCTTTACTTTGAAGTTGGTGTCTCCTTTGTGTTTTTGGGCATATAGTTTAATAGGGGTGCCAAAATGTAGTTGTTGGATGGTGCCAATGTTAATCGAACAATGGCCGTTGGAAGGATTATAAAACTTCCAGGGATTGATTAATCTTACCATGGCAAACCAATATTTGAAGAGTATTATTCAGTTGGGGTTGAAGATGTAATGGATGGTAAAGTCCCATTGTTTGTGACAAATGAGGCAAATGATCTGCCTTAACTACATTTCAAGGACATAGTAAAGACCACCACTTTATGGGACCGTGAATACCTTGCTATAGTTGACATTCCTTAGCTATTCATCATAGACCATACAATTTTGTTGCCTCACCAAGTTGTGTCTTCATATAATTTTCTACCACTATATTATTAGGTTGTGGACTACATGTCTCAAATGGACTAGAAGCCCATTCACTAGTCTTGTTAATAGTCTATAAAGATTATTAAAGAATTTGGTGTGGATTAGGGTGGTAAGGATCCATGGATGTTAATTTATGGAAATTGTTTGTTGTAACCCTAGCCTTGGGCTCGCGACCAAGGCAAGGACTTGCAAGGTTGCGGGCCAAAAGGGAAGCCCGTAAGTGAAGGAAAATGTGAAGGAATGAACCTTCACACTCCCAAAGGAGCTTCCACCTTGGGAATTGGAGTCCCAGTGAACTCCCAAATGTTCAGAGAGTGATTACAAGGATCAAAACCCAATGGCTCAAAAAGTTATTTATACCATTGAAAATCTATTGAAACTTAGATGTCTAAAATGGGCTTGCATGACTCATTTGGACATCTGAAACACAAGTTATGGCCAAAAGAAGGGTCGGGAGTCAAATTGGCAATTTGACTCCCGACCAATAAAAGTCAAGAATTGACCTGATTTCCTTGCGTGCAGGTGGCGTGCGACATACCGTTGGAAAGCTCTCAACAAGTGCTACAACTTTGTTTTAGATCTCATCCCAATCAGAGGTCTACACACAAAGTTATGGGGCCCAAAGTTGCGAGAGTCCTAACTTTGGCAATTTTGAGACTCCCACTTGGGAGTCCCGGGACAAAGAGCCATTTGGATGTAGGCCTCGTGGAGAGGCACAAAGTATACTATAAGGGGGAAGGTGGTGGCTTCCCCCAAGTCCGGGCCGTGGTGAGTCTTGTTAGTCCGAATTGCCTCGTGGTTCGTTCTAACACCAAAAGTGTTTCAACTATGCACTAACCAACTTGTTGTTTGGTTTGTGCAGATCCGAGTGAGTGATTAATTGCTTGTCATTCTTCCTAGTCCCATCCTAGAGCTCCAGCACGCCCTTCTACCCCCCCAACGTGTTGTGAGCCAGGGAATGTGCCCCGATTCCTTGTTCTTCTGTTGTTTTCACTTTAGACTCACATTTGGAGTCTATCAAGGAGCCAGGGGGCGCGTCACTATTTTATAACTCAAATATGGGGTTGCTGATGTGACTATGTAGTAATGAGGATGGCTTATAATGGAGACACTTTTTGTAAAACCTTGTGATGGCCTCAAAGGATCATGTGTAAAAGGTTTGTGTTGCATTTATATGTTGTGCATATTATACCATGGATTTTTTATTGTGTCCAGGAGGGCTTGGGACATTAATGCAATGGAAGAACTATACATGGCCTAAATGTATGTTGTGAGTTTATTGCCATAACTCCATGAACATTTCTTTATTAGCTTTTAATGTTGAGTATATTTAATATAACATTTGGAAAATTAACTTGAAATTAATCCATTTTTTTTTATATTAGTTGTCTCTTTAGTGCTAGGGGGCATGGTGACTAGTAGGTAGGCAAGCTTCATTTAGCCTAATGCATGTCAGTTGCCTTACTTATGATTGTTCATGCATAATATGGCGTGTAATTTTCATTGAATTTAGTGCATATTTTGCTCAATGTTGGTGGGGGTTTGGGGCTAGTAAGCATGTGCAGGGTATTTGGGAACAATGATATCAAGGCTATGTGGATGAATTATTACTTTCCTTAAGAGTATTCAAGTAAAATGTTTGAGTAAATGGTACTTGAATTTGATGATATGCCAATGCTTTACTATAGATTACCCAATTGATGAAAGATATTTGCAAGTCAATGAAATTTAGAGCATTTCCATTGGTCTAAGAGATTTTGTGGAACATTAATTATTTCCAAAATGGTACATAGTTTGTAAATGCCTTTGCAAGACTTATATGTAGTTTCAGACTTAGTTTACTAAGTGAGGTTGCTTTTGATAATAGTTGCTTCCTTGATTTTTGTAGCTTGAAAAGTTTGATCTTACATATACTAGATTTCACATCATAGCCAATTGTAGCACATGATTGCATTTTTATTGACCATTGCAATTTTTTTGTATTGTTTGAGTTGTGGAAACCCTAATACCTTTGTGTGATGGTTGCAAGACATTATTCATGGAACTTTATCATCAAGGGCATGGAATCTTTGTCCTTGGAGTTGTCCCCCTATTGGAGTATAATAAACTTTGTTGCAATTACACATTTCCAATGGTTGGTATGTGGGTTCATTTGGTTCTAAGCTATTAATCTAGATTGAAATTGAATTAGAATAGGAAGTCACATATTGACAACTAATTATAGGAGTCTTACATTGCCTTTAATTGAGGTTTGAAGATAAGAATGCATACTAGATGTACTAGTGATTTCATTAGATTTCATTTGTTTAGCTTGAATGGTTCATATACTATAATTATTCCAATAAAGATTCAACTTAATGCCAACTGCGTTGTAGTCCATTGGTCAACTCAATATCAATTATAATGACAAAAGAAAATAAACGTGTTAACTTCCTTGTAACTAATCTTGACCTCTTTTCTTACATATATCTCCCACTATACTAGTTAGGCTTTGTATTTAAGCTCGACTCCTTTCACAACTTTGTTGATGCACCTTGCGCAACATTATTGCTAAATCTAGTCGACCTATCAACTAAATTTTTACTATTGTTCGACTTTTATTATGGGGGCATGAGTGTGCCATGTGCTACTTCATTATTAGTCATTTGTTCAATCTGTCTTATTGTGCAACATGGCGCATAATAAAAAATGTCATGTGTTGCCCCACTATTAACCTAAATGCTCCATAAACATAATTATGATATAGTCAACTTTGCAACTCAATTTCTACTATGCCTTGACTAATCCATTAAACATATCAAATCGCCATGTGTTATTTCACTGTCAGCCAAATGATTTTATCATCGTAGTTGCAACATAGTCGACTTTCCAAGTAATCTTTTATTTTGGGTCGACTATTGGTTTAAGGTTATGAATGTGCCATGTGTCACCTCACTACTGAACAAACACTCCAACTTGCATACATCTAGCATAATTGAAATTACAACTAAATGTCTGCTGACATCATGCCCAGTCAACGGATGAAATTCATCCACCATGCGAAAGTAGTTGACAACATCCTTCAACTAGATTGGTAGAATATTTTGCTACTAAAATGGTAAGTAGTGGCTATTGTTATGGTATTGACACGTGGCAAACATTTTCACTTGTAATGACATTCTCAACTTGTACTTATCGACTTTGTTGGTTTGCAGTTGAAAAAAACATTTCCTAGTTGCAAAAAATAATTTGCAACTGTTTTTGTAGTTTTCAACTATGTTTGTAATTGAACAATAGTTGAAAATGTAGTTGCAAAAGGGGGGGGGGGGGTGGGGGGGGGGTTTTCTACTAATGTTTATTAAGACTTTGAAGCAAGTTGGAACAAACTCTTCACTCTTATATTATCAACCTCCCCACAAGGTCTATTCGTGCATGCACCTTGGCCTCCAAAATGTTTCATTCACTACATCAAACATGTTCATGAATCATAATTTAGTTATTATATGCCAATGAACCACACCAAATTTTAGTATATTAGTTTTTACAATAGTGGAGAACCCAAACACTTATCAAATTCAATTAAGAAATAACCTATAAATAATTAATTGTGGTACTAAATCCAAGCTTTTTGATTATTTAAACCCTAAACCTTGAAACATTTTGCCAAGGCACTTACTCCCAATCCAAAGTATTACAACCTAGAGGATTGCATAAGTACTTTCCCTTCATTTGAAAGGTTCTACCAATCATACCTTAGTGAGTCATCATAGTCATAAAATTCATTTTTTGATGAATCACTTCCAACACTTTGCTCTTGCAATTTTTCCAAAGTTTGTTGATCAAGAGCCATCTCCAAGGATACCCATATAAAGCTATCCCAATCATAGCTACTACTATCTATGAAGGTCTTCCAAGCCTTATTAGTAACACGAAAATTACACAATACTTTGAATTTGGTCAAGTCAATATAGGCATAATTTTGGGGCCATGCGCACTTTATGATTAGTTTATCAAGGAAGGAGCCTGACAACATTGTCCACATTTCTACTCATGGCCTTTGTCAAATTTTAGTATATTGCCCTCTAGATCCAAGTTGAATCAAAAAAATTTGAGGAAGCAGGAAAAAACCCATTAAACTAGCATATGTACTTTTTTTCAAAGTTAACATGTATATGTTTTTTTGTTTAAATTACCATAGTTAAAAAGATTGACAAATCCATCTTGTCTAAAGTATAGATTATTTGTAGGAAATTGCTTAGGAATTGTGATTTCTTATCATGCATATATACTCATGATTAAGTTTGCTAATTCATGGCATTGAACATGTGGGAAACATAGACATGACTAAAACACATGGTGCATATGGCATAAAGTAAAAAAGGTAGAAAAATACTAACCTAAATCTGAGTTCCAAAAATGATCTTGTGTTTATTACGTTCAATGAATAAACCATCAACAAACTGCAAAATATGTTGTTAATGCAAATTAATTTAAATGAAGCATAGGTGATAACAAGCGTAATTTGCAACACCAACTATGTCCATCAAATTAGCTACACAAACTTGCAAAATTGAGAATGACCCATACATGCAAAATCAAGGTTAATAGATATGCATAAGACTTGATGTATTAATGAGTGCTCTACACTAACAAAATCAAGGATCAATGATCTACACTCCACCTTTACTGATCATTGATCTTATTGTCACATTTGACATCAAAAAAGTTGATGTGGAGGGTGCAATAAAAACCTTCTAATGAGAGTTGCAGAAAAGAGTAAGAGAACAATTTGTTGAAAGATTATATTCAAACCTACACACGAATGATGTTGTCATTATTGTTGCAAGTTACATGGATCTAGGCGTAGGGGTTGAACATAGTTTGATGCCAACTTTGGAACACATTCCATGGATCATCCAAGTTTTGTCGTAGTGCATATAACCCATCACCTACAACAATAGTACTTGCATTCTCTACAAACAATCTACACAAACTTACAAAATTGGAGACAAAGAAATGTACATGTACTTCCAAAATCAAACATTAACATCCATTCCAAGTTTCAAGGAGGTTACCTATTCACTAGTGCTTGGGCAAAAAAACCTCCCTAGGAGCTTGTGTAATCTATGTAAAGCACCCACAAACTTTGTAAAACAACTTTGTGAGTACTCTTTGTCCCTCACTTGCTTTTCAAACCCTTGTCAAAATGATGGTGATGGTGCTTGTGCTGAACACAAATAACCTAAGAGAAAGAAGTGCACTAATGGTAATGTTGACTGTTTGTCATGAAGAACTTGAAAGACAAAGAAGTAATATGATGGTGATGGCAATTATTGACCTTGAGGAACATGAGAGAAAGATAACACATACTATCTACGAGCATAAATGAATGCAAGCATTAGGGTTTAGTTATGTTGCACACAATTCATTTTGTGTAAGTTTAAAATCAACCAATTAAATTTTGCCATGTGGTAGTGAGAAACTTTTAAGCACTATCCCAAAGGAATCTATTACTTTTACTTAAGTAAACATTTTAGCTCATTTCTTGGCGTTTTTATTCAAGCACACTAGATCACAAATTTCTATGCTTAATGGGTTTGTTTCAAATCGTATGAAATATGTTATATCATAGGTTTGTATTGTTTAAACATGAAAATGTGCACGATTTTCATGTGTAAACAACATGAATAGACATATAACATTTGTTTTTAAACAATACAAATATGCATATGACATTCATGTCTAAACAATGTGCACGACATTATGAGTAGATGAATGACATCCACGTTTATTCCATATGAACTTATGAAAAGTAAATTTCACATGACTATTATTGTAAAATTGTGATCCATTAAGTTTGTGATGTAGGTGAAACTTAAAAACCTTTGGTAATATATCCTGTGCTAAGAACACAAAAACATAGTGCAAATGGGCTCCTTTGATCGAGAAGTAGTTAATCCCACCATTAGGTTGAAGGAAAGAAGTTGACGAAAGTGCCAAGGGTGTTCACCCTGGAGTAATGTCAACGAAGATGTTGACATTTCTAAAGTGGGGGAGAGTGACATGCCCTTCTAGGCAGACCCCCAAGTGAAAGGATTCGCTTAATTAATATTGAAGTTTGATCCAACGTGGGGTGACTTTCGCAGTTGCTTGGGTTGCAAGTCTAGGGTTGGGTTGGACTCCCAATTTGACAACATTCAAAATCGCATAACTATCAATAAGCTAAGTCCTTGAACTAGACAAGTTTGCAATTAGGCCAGAAAACAAAAGATGATAATCCCCAGTGACAAGGCTTTGAACCATCTTGGAAGTCCAAAACGAATTTTTGTCCCACCTGTCTAAAGGTCAGGGTTAGCATTAAGTTACAAAACAAGTATGAATGCCATAACTTCACCAAATGCATGGTTTTCCATGTGCAGGTGTTTAGCAAGGCGTGTGAATAGACTAGAGGCAATGAATAACAGCACCAAGGCAAAACCCGATGCGATAATCAGAACCCTGAGTTTGGTCATGCACAGAGTGAGATTTTAAAAAAAACTTGCAAAAACGTACATTAGCATTCAATGGGGGATGAAACTGAAGAAACCATCAATTTTGGTTGTAAACTGAATTTTGATCTTGTCTTTCCTTTCTCCTGAGCGCCTCCACTGCTGCTACATATTCTTTCACTGCTCTAACTGTATAACTACTATAATTAGTCTCGAACCTTGTGCATTAAATGCTGAGTATCAGCATTTCGTACTTGAGATTTAATAAAATGTCTTTACTTTGTGGATACCACTGAAAGAGAGGCTCCAATTAGCTAATGCTGACGATGATGAAGCATCAAGGTTGGGGAGGTGCTCGCAGTATGGGATCACAAATCGCAATAAGGCTGTTAGAGAGCATCTTGTAGAAGCCCGTGGTGGGATGGAAGCTGTCCCAGAACAGGTAGGGAGCTGCATCCGCACAGGTGTTAATGCTTGCTGGATTGCACAGATATGTTCCGCAGCAGGGATATCTCGTCTCATTAAATCCTGCAAGCATGCAAGCAGAAGAAATGTGGTGCAAGAAATAAGAATTGAGAGGTCTGATATTTGGTAGACGTCGCATAGAATTGTCCTGAGACATGCTGGCCGCATTCGTTCTTCTGCTTAAAATTTGGAAATTAGAATGATGCCAAAGATCCGAAGCAATATTGATTGAAAAATCCACAATGGAATTAATGTAAATCTGATTTAGGGCGCCTGATCAGTACCATATACTGTTGGGTTATGGTAGACTGTGTAAAGAAGGGAATAGATGTCGACATAGAACAATCTTGATCCCGGCATGCTGGGCCTCATCTCATTGATTAGCGCTTGCAATCCGGAGTTGAAGGCAACAGCCACGTTGTTGAGCTCGGTGACACATGCGTAGCTGTCCACCGTGTCGTGCAACAAGCCGTGCAAGGCGATCTGCGATGGCAAGCAGCCGAATGGCGGCAAACCCAGGACGCCTATATTCCGACCACCAAGACTGTAAAGCTTCTGTTCCAATATAACAAGTCCCACAGCAGACCTTGTGAGAACTGGTTTTGGCTTGAATCGATACATTGCTGAAATCACTTCTAGAGACTCGATGAGATTGTGGTTTTGCGCTCGTGAGCAAAGTGCCCGAAAATGCTCGAGACCACTGTTTATGTAGAAACCTGGAACAAACCTGGATGTATCCTTTCGCATTTCCGAGAAGAAAGGCTTGATATTGATCTAAGCTGTAGTTCGCCATCAGAACAGGGTTGAAGAAGTAGTTGTTGAGGTAGTCATTGGTGCCTGTGCCTATTGCGTAGAGCGCAGTCCTGATTATGTCGTCACCGTTCTGTTCTCCCGCCAGAGACACTACTTGCTGATAGTAATCCTTGAACCATTCGAGCTGCGCGTTCATTCCCTTCACGTTCTGTGACAAAAACAGCAACAATTATACGCAGTATGATGGACTAAGTAAGCCAATTACTTGTGTTCGGCTGCTTTCGCTACGGGCGGATAAATCCGCGATGCTATTCAGGGAGAATCCCTGCAATTGAGACCCTTAAAATTTTCGCAGGTCTTTGAATCGCTGCATGTAACCAGCATCAAGAAATTTTAACTCACAAAGTGTTCGGCGGTTCCTTCGTCCCACCCGGAACCAGCTGATGCAAAATTGATCCCCGTGAGAATCGTAGGTCCTTGCGCGTTGGGATCCAAGTAGGCAAGACTTACTGGGAGCCCGAGAGCCATAGCTGCATTCAACACGAGCTCCAGCAAATTCGAAGTCTTTCATTTATGATTTACAGAAAGGCTGTCCATAACATCATGCGTGGTTTATTCCTACTGCGAGATGGTTTGTAAGACCATAACAGACGAATTGAGCTTCTGGAATGGAATTCATGGATGCAATACTGAAGCAATGCTTACCAATGAAGTCGCCGGCTATTTGTCCATTGCAGAACCGACCCGTGGCTATGCCGCCAGGAAAGTCCCTTCCATAAGGGAGAAAATTCGCCTTCGCCTCTGTGAACAGGTAATTGTTGTTGCCTGCATCCAAGGTTGAGTCGCCGAAGATCACGAACGACGTCACATTATATGGATTTGGTGCGCTCTCTACCCTCTGGAGTGCCCCAGCTGCAGTACCCAGCAACAATCCTAACAACACGGACGCATAATACCGTAATCTTGGATATCGACCATGAGTCCTTTCACCCATCAACTTGCAGTTGACCACCTCCATAGCAGCCCACAGAAAGTAATTTCGGTATGCGATGTTCGTGAGGAGGCAGCTGGGTTGTGTGAGTCGAGAACACGCAAATGCACATGTGCATTAGATCAGCGCAAATATTGGCCAAGTACAATATACGCATGAACGTAAAACATTCAGGGTTGTTGGAGCACAGTATTGAGAGTTCGAACTCTCTATAAAGTTCTAGATATTCCTACAGGATACTAAAGAACCGCTCGGACAAAGTTGTGGTCACACTGGATCGGATTGAGTCCAAAAACGCCTGCAGAGACAAACGCTTGCAAATGTTTTCAACATCACAGGGATCGACGATTGAATAAATGAGACTTCAAATTGGAAGTGAGTATTTCTAGGCTGACACGATCTCTATTGTGGCATCGTCGAACCAAGATCCAATGAAAGCGAGAAATTGGTCACCTAGCGACTCTGCCTGTCATCCGTTCGCCTTGTTAAAGAACTGTTTCTCACACACGGCCTTCGGAAGTAAACTTGACAATCTTCACTCGTTCATCGCCCAGATGCTCAACTTTGGCCGTTGGGTGAAGCAGCTTCGTCTTTACTGCACCTCTTGGCTCCCCCAGTCGCGAGGACAGATTTTTCTCAGCTATTTGCCTGATCCGTGTTGGCTTTGTTGTTTTCTTCTGCGTTCTCACGCAACTGTGATACCATCAAATACAGCATCATTATTCAGCTTCAATATACTTCCCTCCAATGAATCGATAGGTGAAGGACGACCAAAAAACATGACCATTATCGAGCACTTTGTTCTTTTGCGCAAGAAGAGATGCGTGCATTATAGGTTTAAAGTTTTTCTACTCATTGCTCTCAGCTTCATGATTGCGATGTGCTTCAAACTTCGAGGCTTTGACGGAAGGGAAAGCCCCCACTTCCCGCTCGACAACGGGTACATTTCCCCCATCATTCTTCCGTGATCGAGTAATGGCACAAAAAAATTATGATGTACAGTACAGCCATGTGCAGTTTGAGCGCTAGAACAAGATTCCAAACCCAAAGCCTGCAAGGTGATACAGCAGCTCCCTTCTCAGACAGAAGCGACGTTCTTCGTCACGTACGAAAGTGTCTGTGTTTTTTTTTTCATTTTTGGACAGTAGCCTGTGGTGCTCAACTGGCTAATCTGTCAGGACTGGTTTTTTTGGCCCCACTCCCCAGTTATTTATCATCAAGTGGCTGCCACTTTATTGTGAAGGTGAAATTTATGGCCCTTCTTTCAGATTTAAATGATGATGAAACCCTGCCAATCATAAATAAACCAAAGCATCCAAAAGGGGAAAAACAAAGAACAAAATGGAAGGGCCCATGTCCAAGTAGACAAAGGAATCACCTAAGAAGGTGAACCTCGAAGGGAACATCAAGTTCCTGAACCCCCTCTGATCACGAGAAGCATATCAAATAAGGAAAGGTGTGGACTTCCTGAAATGACGCCTAACTTAAAATAACCTTCACCTATTGCAATAGCACATTTCAAAATAGAGACCACCTTTGCATGTTGTAACGCCACCTATAGCCTTTGTCTATAAAATGTGCATAAAGCTAAGAGAGGAGGGCCTCCAATGCCCTTCGCTTTCCATGCAATGTTGGCACATCAATAAATAAACTTGTTCGCCTGTTGGTGTAGACATTCAAATACTTCCACCGCTAAAGGGCAAAACATGTCTTGCTAGTGTAAACATCCAAATACCTCCACTGCTAGAGGGATAAACATGTCTTGTTAGTGTAGACATTCAAATACCTCCATCGTTAGACGAAAAAACATGTCCATTGAGAATCGATCATGATAAAGACCATCCTTTGCCAAGGCTACAATTATCGTCGCAACCCTCAAAGAACAAGCAACCCGTGAAACCAAATCAACTCGAGTGGCGTCGATGATGACAACGTCTGCCAATGTGTGAACACCATCAACTAATAAACTTGATAATGCAAAGATTGAAGGGTAGGGGGTGAAAGGACTTGGGTTTAGGGTTTAGGGTTATGGTTCTCGCAAGACATGAAATCCCGTATCTTTGGCAATGGTCACAAAAGCATTTCACACAACATCATGCAAGGTCATCCTCTCCCCACCATGCACATAGTGAAAAAGGTGTATCCCCACAGGATCCAAAGGTTGATTACAAATGCAATGTGACACCCTAAAACTAAAGGATGGGAAAGACCCAACTTAATGTGTAATGTGGTGGAGAAAACATCTGAAGGCAGGCGGAAGAAAGGAATGATTAAGTGGGTTAACAACTAAAAACCTGCACCTAGTCATGCACACGACCTCAAATGCATTCAATGCGAATTAAAAGGTAAATAAGAAAGGATGCTAGTAAATGAATGGTTGTGCAAATCTCTTTAAAATACTCTCCTAAAGGTGATTTACTTTTCTTTTGGCTAATTACTCAAAAAGGGGACACATGTTGCAACCCCTGGGGGAAGAAGCTTTCGTGTAATTTCAAATGTGCCTAGAAAGGGAGGGGCTTTGAGCTGTTCACACCTATTGCCTTCAACAAAAATGAGCAAGAACCAACAAAAACCTGGAAGCTATGACATGGGCTACTAATGCCCAATTCCCTACAGAGGTTACTGGAGCAATGACCTCCAAAAAAATCAACCATAGCCCCCACTAGTTATGGGGAGAGCCACCAGTCAATGAACAAGAAGGGCCTTGGGGCACTCCAATGAACTTAGACCCAAAAGCCTTTCAAAAACTCCCATCAAAATGGAGTAAAAACTAACAAATTGATTTTGAAAACTTGAAAGGGGGGGAAGTAACAAAGCAAAAAGGAGGGCTTTTAGGCGAAACATCGAGATATGATACCAAAAGCCACATGGATGTCCCTTAAGTTTGAGAACATGTCTACATGTGGAACATCCTTGCTTAAAGTTTTTTGTTAAAAAAAAAGGTGAAGGAAGTAAGACCAAAGGGGATGCCAAGGATCTTGATGCCATTAGGGGGGCAACATAACTCGACAAGGGGGACAATTCCAAGAGATAACTTAAATGGAACCCAATCTAAACATTTGCGGGGTTGAACAAATAACCCCACAAAAACCAATTGGGTAGCAAAATGACTTAAGGCAAGGGAGACAACATGGGCTAAGCCAAGGATATGGGTGTCATCGAATAGAGAAAGGAAGAGACATGAAGGGAAAACCCTCGAAGAATAATGCAAAATGGGAAAATGAACAAGGGCAAATAAAGGCATTACAGAAAGGTCACTCTACTATGTGCCTGTAGAAGAAGGAATGATTGAAAAAATCCCTGAGGAAGAACGATGATTAAAATACAGAGGAACCTGAAGGCCATAAAAAGAACAAACAAAAGTAAAAAGCTGAAACAACTGCCCCTTCGCATTATTCAAAATTCCTAGAATATGACCTTACACAAGATGATGTTGAAAGTGTTTGCAATGTCAATTAGAAGCACCACAAGTGTAAGCATGGTCAAGTAGACAAAAAATGTTCCTTGTCACAAAAAATTACAAGTAAGCACAATTTTTTTTTCATGCATTGAAAGTAGGAATATTATTTTATTCAATGATTAATATGAAGATAAACTTTCACTTTAATATTGTAACTTTGAAAGATGAACATTTTCATGTAGATTTAAGTAGATTTCACAAAATTGCATCTACTTGCAGGTAATGTCTAATCTTACAAAATGGGTTACAAGTAGATGAAATATTGAATTTTTTTTTACTTTCAAGTCATGAAAGCCTTTAAAAATACTTGTGTACTATAAAATTGTGCATGTTATAATTATAATACATAAAATTTAGTGTAAAAGTAGGTTTGAATCCAAATTGACCCAATTAGGTTCAAATCTACTTCTCACCATATTTATGATACCAAAGATTTTAAAAATTTGTATTCAACTTACCATAAACTATATGGAGGGCCACGTTTTTTCATAATTCTAGTTACACATGTTTTTAATTTACTTTCATGTGTTTATATAAAAAATTCTGTCATTTTTTAACTGCATTTTGGGCGGAATACTTTTCTTGTCTACTTAACCATGTTTACACCCCCACCAATCAAGATGGGCATCCAGAGTGACCCAAATACCATGGACCGCGGCTTCACAACCACATCTAACGCCACCCCGAACTGATATGGTGTAAATAAAAAGTAAACATATCACAAAACTATAAGCATAAAGCCATGCTCATCAGTCAATAGAATGCCTCTCCTATTACAATTGGACATATGCCACCAAAATGCGTGATTAAATTCAAACGTTAACTAGCCCCAAGAATTCGAACCATAGACCAAGGGATGCAACTAACGGCACATGAGAACACAACTTGAGGAGCTAAATGAAGGCACTCATTCAATCCTTAAGGTCAATTTTTTTTCGAAAATGCTCAAAAACCATGCCAAAAGGACTATTAACCAACAAATGAAACATGCATAAACATGCCAACTTAAAAGAGTCCACAAAAAGTTCAAGGTCAAAATTAGGTTGAAAGTCCAACAAGAAATCCTAGTAGGGGGGTCTATGTCTAGTGGATGCAAAGCTAACAACACGTTAACAGTCTTTGAGGATGCCAAAGTTAATGCAAGAGGGGCAAGAGCCTTGATGGCACGTGCAAACTCTTCGACCTGCCTTAAGGTTAAACTCCATCCTAGCCAACACGAGGGAGGTAGTGCCATAAGGGTAGAATTTAAATTGATCAAAGCTGAAAATGTGCCCACAACTAAGGACAAGGCCATTGCTTATCCTTACATTTGCAAAATGTGTTCCACTTGAAGTTCCTCCCAATCACCAAAAAGGGATCGTTGAAAGCACACCTTAGTTTTTCTATGCCTGATTAATCCCTCATGAAGGGGAAAAGAAAGACACGATTGAAGAAACAATAAAAATAAGTGTTACACCACCACATCAAATGGGTCACATGTTAGGCGATCAAGAGGAAGGCGAAAAGCAAACTACACCTCCTGTTGAGGAACAAAAGGGATGTGTGTGTACAAGCATGGCCAAGGAAGGCCCAAATGGAAGTCGTTCAAAGGATTCAACATCAAAATCCAAGCTTAAGCTGTTAAGGGGAGAGGGGGCCAAAGAGGAGATAGAAGAACCTAAAGAGCCAAAGAAGGAAGGGCCTCCATAATGTTGAAGGAAAAAGAAGAAATACGAATAAATGAAAGGAAAAAGAAGGAAAGAAAAAACAAAAACAAAAGGAAGAGAGGAAAAAAAAAACAAGAAGAAAGAAGAAAGAAAGTGAAGAAAAGAAACTAAAAGAAAGAAGGAAACAAGGAAAAGAAAGAAAGAAGGAAGAGAAAAAAAAAGAAACGAAAGGAAAAGAAACCCCCCTAAAAAAGAAAAAACATTACCTCAGACTGTTGTGTTACTCCCGCCTATTGACCCGACTTATTAATTTTCATAAATCATCACATGTCCGTTGCCACTTCCAACATACATCTAATAGTCTTCACCAACAACAAAATGTCCACTGTAATTTTCAATTAACATTTGTAAATCATCCTTAGTCATAAAGTGTTCACAAGTATTCACATAAGACACTTGTTGGTCTTCATACCTCACCAAATGTCCATTGCAACTCCCAATAGACATTTGATAGTCCTCATCGATGACTAAATGTCCATTGTAACTCTCATAAAACACTTGTAAATCATCATCAGTCACCAAGTGTTCACAAATATTCATAGTCCCACTTGTTAGTCTTCATAAATCACCAAATGTCCATTGTAATTCCCCTCAAATATATGATAGTCCTCATCAATGATAGAAAGTCCATTCCAACTCTCAATTGACACTTGCAAGTCATCCTGATTGGACTAAAGTGTTCATGAATATACATTAGACACTTGCTGGTCTTCATGCTTCACCAAATGTCCATTGCAACATCTACTAGTTTTCATCAATGACTAATGTCCATTGTAACTTTCATAAGGCACTTGCAATTAATCATCAATCACCAAATGTTCATAATAATTCACATAACATATGTGCAAGTTCTCAATATTAGTCACCTACTATTCAGTAAAATTCACATAAGACACATGTAGTGCCCAAAAGGCCATACATGTTACATTACTCAAATGACACTCTGTAGATCCACATTACTAGTCAAGAAATGTTCACAAAGACTCACCACAACATCGTTACAATCCTCAACAATCCATGATTACTTCCAATGTATAATGTATCACACATTGTGTCACTTCACAAATGCATCCCAAAATGTTAGCAAATGTTAACAAATGTCGTAAAAATGTTAAAGGTAAATCCCCATGAATCCTTTGTGGTTCACATTTAAGGGGCCCTAAAATCAAATTATACAAATATTCACCACAATAATGTTGCAATCCTCAACAATTCATGATTGCTCCCAATATATAACATTACCCATTGTGTCATTTCACAAATGCCACAAAATGTTAATACCCATTGTTTACCCAAAAGTTTGTATGGTAATTATGGCTCACATTCAAGGGGCCAAGTAAAATTAAATTCTACAAAAGCAATAGTTTGAACAAGCACAAACTTGAAATATCTAGGCCTTCAAACTCAATACCAATGATTTCACAATTGTCTAACTACATCTATCATTAGTTTACCCAAATGCAGTACCCGCAAAACTATTAACAGTCGCAATACAATGGGATGTCATGAAGACTAATGTTCAAAAGACTATTGACATACGCAATACCTAGAAATGTCAACAAGTTTGAATAAATGCATTTGGGTAAACAATGGGTATTGCATTTGTTTACCCATAGGTGTGATAAAGGAATTTACCTTAAATTTTGAGTTCAAGTTTTTAATTCTGTCAACAATCTCCTAAACTAACATAATTTAATTATGTGGTTGGATCAAACTAAAGTCCTCCATGTTCTTCTATGTAAAGGACTTAATCGTTTCATCCAAGACCTAGAAATGTGGCTACTAAGCTAATATAACATGTTACAAGCAACCAATTTAAGTAGCTTAGGATCATCAACTTGCAAAGCAATGTGGATAGATGAAAGAAAACCTAGGTGTAATTCCCTACATGAAAATTCAAGGCTAATTATCAAATAACTCTTCAATCAAATTGACCATGGATATAATGAATTGAACAAGAACAAAATTTGTTTATCAAAGCCATACCAAAACAACATGTCTCAAAGTGTCTCCACAAATTGAGGCTTCTACTGTAATGCAAGTTCTTCTCATTCTTTGGACCTCTAGATTTATACATGTAGAAAAATTGCAGTCAGCCCCTTAAAGCCTTAAAGTGCTTCAACATTGCACCTCACCTCCCTCACTAAAAATCTTCATGAACCATGTCCATATGATCCATATTAAGGTAGTTGGCATCAAAGTTAATTTAATGCAAAAACAATCAAAAACTAAAGGTACTAACTACTAGGTAACCAACAAGACATGAGTTTCTAATTTTGCAAAAATAGAATGGAATCTCCCATGAACTATAGGATCCTCAACAGAACATTATACAATATCCTCAAATTGAACCAGCTAATTTGACATAACTTATTAATCAACGAATGCTTGTAGGAGCTTGAAAAGTTTGAAACTTTAACTATTGTACATGGGCACTAAAACACTTTACAGATTGGATAGCTTTCCCTATCGCTTCCCCACCTTAAAAGATTGATTGTTTTCGAAATTAAAGCTAGAAGATCTTTGCAATAAGTTGAATGTTTTTTACAAATAGCAAGAAAACCCTAAAACCTTATAGTGCCTAAAACTTGAGATCTCCAAGGAGATCAATATGTGAAGAAAAGTTGAAAACATGATCAAGAAGCAAAGGTGCATTGAGATCATTTCTGAAAACATAACAACACAAAGAGAAAAATAGAAAAGATGAAAAAAACTTACAATTCCATGAAGTATTATGTTGGTTTTTCTTCATACAAATGTGGTGCTAGTCTTTTTTGAACCACCTCCTTTTGATTGGGACTCATGTGTGTTTTGCAACTCCACCATGAAAAAACAATCGCTTTAGTCCCAAGAGCTAAAACATTTGATTGCTTATTTTGTATGGACAACAACCAAAGGAAACCTCTTGATGCATTCATTGACTTTCGCATCAAATAACTTTCATGAGGTTCCTAAAATGCACATTCAACAACCTTGTTTTCTACCTAGCTAAGGTTTTTGAACTACCACTTACAACTGTTATCAACAAAACATGTTTTGTGATTAATTAGCCTAATGACCTTGCTTTTTTCACTTCTAACAAAGAATGAATTAAACCAATCATGATTTCTTTCTTAGCAACAACATCAGTAGACACTATAACAAAGTTTGGAATTTGATAAAACCTCTTCATTATCTCTACATGTGTGGTTTTTTTTGGAAATGACTTCAAGGTTTTTTTCATTGCCTTGAATATGACTTGCATTGCTTGTCTAACTTCACAAAGTGACACATCGCAAAACTACTCTTCACTATGCACATTTTCAAGGACCTTTTTCTCTTGTAATTTTTTATTTGGAGTTTTCTTAGTCAAGCTTGATGAAGACGTTGATGTTTTGCAATTTTTTCCCTTTTTGTGACACCTACTTTAATGATCCCTAGTAGTTGTTTCTTGTTTCAGCTATTACCCATGTCCTTTACATAAAAACCATACCTTTGACATGATGGTCAAAATGAGAAAGACACATCTTGTACTTTAAACCCTATACAAACAACTTCCTTAAACCGTAAATGAATGAACTTCCCATCGAATATTTTTTTGTAAAAGCTAGAGTTCAAATAGGTAAGTTCCTAAATGATGATGTCATCATGGAAGGCTTTGGAATTTCAAACGTGTAAAATAAAGACAAAAAAGTCCTTATTAACATCACCCCAAGTAAAGCTTAAGGAAATAATTGCTTGTCAAGGAATAAAATTGAAAAAAAATCCGAATTACATTTTTTATGGACTTATGAAAATATGGTCCAATTTTGACCATTCAAAAGTCCATATCTTGCATTTGATTAAGGATTACATGGGATAGGTGCTTGGGATCAGCATATCATCTCATAATACAACCTACATTGAGTCACTACAACAATTTTAAATAAAAAACACCCACAAATATGCTAATTTTTCCACATTTCAATTGCTAGACCAATCCATATTTTTAGGCTTTTAAAATCCATTACTCATAGTGGATGAACTTTGTTTCAAAAAATAACAACATGGATGTCTTTATAATGAAGTTGTTTGACCAAATTTCATTGTTAATAATCATAATTAAAAATAGATTAATCACCATATGCATTTGAAACAAAGGTGCCTTGGGAAAAAAATCTTTACCATCACAATAGTGAGACACTCAACTTTGCATTTACCCAGTGGAGCTTATTGATTGCACATGTGGTTGTTGATCATTGACTATTGGGGCATGTACATATGTGGGGGATGCACAGGGAATTGCAACTTCATGCTCAATGGATGTATCTAATGTGGGGAGGACTAGGAGATCCATCTATTATGATACATTGTTGGGTGGTGGAATGGTGTTTATATCCCCATTATTGAATGCTAGTCGTTCCCAAATGCTAACATTATATAATAGTCTTGAAAATGGAAGTCTTTTGATGGGAACTTATTAGTTGGGAATTCAAAGGGGTTGTGTTGGTCTTCCTCTTCATCTAACACTAAAGGGTTGTCTTCTGATGTGTCATTTCCATTTGAATTTAGATCAACATCAAACATAAAATCTTTAAACAACATATTCTTCTTGTACCACACTGTGGGATTGGTGCCATGTTGTTTTTAGAGAAGCTTGTTATTACTATAAATGTACATCAAGTTTTTGGCCTATTTTGCTATCAATTGGTTTTGCATTTTGCTATGGAAAAATGAGTATGAACTCTAATTCTATTCACACAATGATGCACAACACACTTGCGTGAAGATGTGATGATCAATAGGTGCAAATGTGTGTCCACAAGCTCTAACCAAATCCCACCACTTCATGTGGAAGTAAATTGAGGTTGTATGTTAAGGGGGGGGGGGGGGGGGTATAAAAAAAATTCTTGATTTTCAACAAAATAAAAAAAGCCCAATAAACTTTGGGTATATAAAGGTTTTAGGGTTATATGTTTTTTTTT
>Ga0116229_10005929_pt1 | contig 19783 bp, 16 predicted proteins | sample S1TSphgellanicum_3_FD_87313 | JGI IMG/M metagenome (GOLD analysis project Ga0116229, IMG submission 87313) | Host-associated microbial communities from peat moss isolated from Minnesota, USA - S1T2_Fc - Sphagnum magellanicum MG | ecosystem: Host-associated > Plants > Peat moss > Unclassified... | reverse complement strand
ATGCCATTTCTTTCATTTTAATGGGTTACACACAAATCCATATTTTTGTTATGAAATGTTCAAGAAGAGATTGAACTAATGATATATCCAAATCAATGCATAGATGTTAAGGGGAGTGAAATGCTTAAAAGTTTTCATTTCAACTATTGTTCATTTATGAGGTGTTAAACAAAATTTATAATGATGCAACATAGATTCCAAAAGAATGTGAAAGTTATTACTATGTAAATTAGTAGTTACGTTACAAATTTGCATTTCTAAAACGTTAACAAAATAATGTTTTAGATCAAACAAAAAACTTGCATGATCCAACATCTCCACTAACAAAAAATGTTGGAACCTAATGAATGCATGAAAGCATGAGGATAATGAAATCTAGGTTAAAACCTAGCCAAACAAAAGGTGAATTGAAATGTTGATGTAGTATGTGTGAAGATCTATCCTTTTGTGTATTGGCAAGTATCATATTGAGTTTATGTTCATTGGGATTAAATTGCACATGATGATTATTTTGGTTTCCACCCTACAAAGCCTCTTGCTCCTTTGCCATTGTTCAAAATAGTGCAAAACACCATTGTTCCCAATTGTTCAAAGACACCTTGAGAATTTACTACCCAAAACTCATGCAATTCACCACAACTACCTATTTAAATATTATTACACACCCCTTTGCCCCCTCTATCCCCACTTTCTACCACCCCTCCCCTTCCCCCACAAAAACCTTTTCTACAAAATGAAGTTTGAAAGTTTCTCCTTGCAAAGTTTTGGGAGAGGGAAATAAGCTAGGTGAAAATCCTTTAAGGTATACCACCAAGGACAAAAAGGGCCTAGTCCTTAGTAATGTAGGCCTTCCCCCCCCCATATTTTGATCCTCGTCAAAATTAATATAATGAATAAAAAAGTGTCAAATATTTCATTACCATGTTTTAGACTATTACAATTTTAAATTCCATCATAATCATCCATAAATGTGTCTTTACATGGTAAAAAAAACTAGATAAAAATATAGAAAAGGCTGATGTTATGTCACAATTTTAGTATATCTTAAAACATTTGGACCCAACTAGCCCAATAGAAAAACAACTTGACTTTCTCCTTCACAAAAAACTCAAATGAAATGTGAAATGGACATAAATTCTTATGTTACCCCATGTAACATGCCATGTACTTGGAGGCTAATTACTAATCTAGGTGTACTTGGCAGCGAGCGAACTCTATTACATAGTTAGGACATCTTTTCTTGGATACTTTATAATGTTTGAAGTGCAGTCTATGAACTTTCTTACAAAACCATTCGGGAAAAAACCCAATTGGATAGACCATGTGAAATTGCAAACATTTGTCATCATAAGTTCATTAGTTATGGCGTTCTTAAATTGGCTTCTACTTTGGAAGGGTTTCCCTTTTGTTGTACGTTCCTTTACTTACCTTACCATATCCATTAATGTTTGGCAGTTTTTTATTCTTATGATGAACCTTTGGTTTTAGTTTTGAAAATCAATCCTAATTTGGATTTCATTTTTATTAACTAAGATTAGAATTGATGGTTAACTACCAACTAACCCTTGATTGTAATCCATATATTTTTTCAAAAAATGTATGTTAGTTTTGGTTTCAGGTCTAATTAAAAAAATCAGCCCAATTCAAATCTAGTTTTTACTAATTGGAACCAAAAATGATTGTTCTTAGCTTTTAGTTCTTACCCACCAAAGAAGTTACCTACCCAACACTAATATTCACCATTGAAAATAAAGTCACCAAGTTTGAGAAAACATTAAATGACATGTGAAGGCCTTTCAAAACCAAACATTGATTTCACAAAAGGAAATAACTACAAGTAAAATTATAACTACAAGATGTTCGAAACCATTTTACAAACTTTGTGAATGTCAAGAACTGCGACTTTAGTGACATTCAAAGGGTTTGATTGATGTTGGTGGAAAACGTATGTAAAAGAAATTTAGACATATTTGTTTGTAAGCAAATGAAACCATGCTAGTTGTTATAATTGGCCTTTTTCATTAAAATTTGCACTTTCAACGCTAGCAAGGAGTGGCAACATATACAAGAGAATTTTTTTATCTTGCTCTTGGCAAGACAAGTGTTGACCATGGTGTCCATGAACTTAGTGGTGCACATAACCATCCACAATGGTGGTTGATGTCCTTCACTCCAACCAAAAGGACCCAAAAGACAAAATTGGACATTCCTTTGGAATTTTCTCATTTTTGAAAGTGCAATTATAATTGGATTTTTTATATTTTCAAATGGATAAAGCACTAATATGTATCAATGTGTTTTTAAAATTTTCATATTATAATAGTAATCTATCAAAAAAATTATATAAAAGCATGTTGGAAAATTTGAAAACTTGACTAGTTTAAAAGATACTTTTCATCCTTTTTCTTATATTAAAATTCCTCACGTCATGTGTAGTTTACCATGAATTCAATGGAGTGCACCATTATTTTCTACTGAAAATTAAAGAAGTTTTGAATAAGTTTTTTCATGTTTATGCCATAAATTTAATTGTGGCTACATGTGGGACTACTTTTTTGGCATAATTTACAGTGCTTTCACCCAAATATGTTGTCCATACATGTGTAAATATTTGTATTTATTTTATCTTTACCCACTTGGTATGTATAGGGTGAGTGTTGAAATATTTACCCATAGACGTACCTTGTGAATAGGGTGAAATATTTGTCATTTACCTAAGTTGCCTTTAACAAGATTGATAATTTGCAAAACTTCATATGCTTTTACCCTTACTTAATTTGAAAATTATTTGAAGCCTATTAAAATCAATATACCTACCTAAATGTTTTTAATAATTAATAACTTGCCAAGCATTTTAAAACCCAATTTCCTTCATCTGCTTAAGCTTGTAAATTTCATTTTTCTTAACCTTTTCAATAACCAAGTACCATAGTTTTCATCTTAATTTGGAGTTCTAAAACCCTATAACTACAATATTAATGAATGTTACTTTGTATAATAATCCATGTTTGCAAGTTGTTTCTTTGCAAATTAAGTCACTATCAACAAAAGTTTGAATGTTTTTTTCAATTGCAAGATGGGACAAGTAGTGGAGATTAACATCTTAATTAACAAACTTGCTAACAACTAATTTGGTGGGTAATTTTTTTGTTGTGAACTCCTATGTTGGTGCCTCCAACAAACATTGTCAACAAACATACAACACAATACAAAAATACTTTGAATGGTACAATACATTTAAATGTTATCATGCATTCTTGTGTCATTGCCTACAACATCATTATAAACATACATACAACACATAGATACTTTAAATGATACAACACATTCAAACCACCCCCTATCTAGGTTTAAAGTCCCCCCCTTAAGCCAAATAGCAATGTAAGAAATGATTTATGGAAATCCACCATGAATGAACACTTTGGTTTAAAGATGAAAGAACCAATAGGTTAAGTGCAAATGAGAACCCCATCATTAGTCACCTAATTACAATCCATCAATTCTTTTGCCAAATGTGAATCATCTTGGAAAACAATTTATGTTGCTTCCTATTATTTAACAACAAGAATAAACACCTAGGTTTATTTTGTGCATTGGTGGCAAAACTATTTTTCAACTAGCATTTCCTCCAATGGTGGCATGAGTCATTCAATATGCCAACCTTTAGAACATTGATCACAAATTAACACATTAACAACTCCCATAAACTACCCACACAACATACATGGACAACCATTAAAGATGGGTCAACCTTACCATCAATATGTGGAAAATGACACAATGCAAAGTACACACATGTGGTCTTTCTAAATTTGACCATTTTGTTTTTCCAACAACAACATTCTAGAAGGTAAAACTTTTCACGTATGCAAAACAACATGCCTTATAGTAACATCTAGTGTCTGGTTGATGTTGTTCTATTACAAGTACACAAAATCTCCCAATTCAAATGTATGAATTCAAGGCCAACAACCATCTCCCCAAATTGTGGCATATTGCAACATATTTTGATGCTAAACAATTGCCAAATTTTCAAAAGCCATTAGCATTGCATGTTGGAACAAGGTTGCTCATTATTCACATGCCTGAAGCCACACATTTGGATCATCCAAATTAATGATTGCCATCACATTGCATTAGATTAAAATTGGTAGCTTGGACTTTGGTTAAACAACATAAAATATGGTGGAATAGATGCAAGAAAGGCTTGTTGACTAAACTTGTTATATCCCATAGTTGACCATGGTAATTGTATGTTTTAATTTCTAATATGCCCTTCTTGGAGCTCGTATTTCCACAAACCTCACTTCATTGTTTACACCATTTGCTTAATTAACATGTTTACTTCAAGATGCTCTTGTGAAGTTGTGTGATGATGAATATGAGTTTTCTCACATAAATATTGGAATTCCATACCTTGGACAATGATATTTTGGTTGTAACCCCAAACCTACCAAGTACCTTTTCCAAAAATGCATATGTGGCACCCTCATTATTACGATCAGGCAATGGCACCAACTTTAGCCACTTCAATAAGTGTTCAATCATAACCAAAACATATTGGTTATGCCACACTATCAAACTTAATGGATTGACAAAATCCAAACTCCAGTAATACTCAAGCCCCATGATGAACAATGGTTGCAAATGAAGTGTAAATGCATTGAATGGCATTTGCATTTGGTCACACACCACATATCAAGAAACAAACCAAACTGAACTTATAGTTGCATCTCTCACCACCAATATTGTGCCTAAAGACAATTATAGGTTTGTTGGACCCCAAAATGGCCCAACTTTTCATGAGCATGCCTCACAAGGCCTTCATGTGTTGTTTTAGGCAAAACACAACCCACATTCGTCCATCGTTGACACACTTGTAGAAGAGAATTGCCTTCACATTTGAATCACTTGGCCTTATGCATAGCCTAGTTATGTTCCTTGGGTGTTAACCCAACTGGGATTTCATATGGTTGCAAATATGTAATGATTGGTGCATTTTCATGTATATCCAAGGCATCATCACCTTTCAATTCACTATCTACATCACAAGAATCCTTGTTTTTCATGTTGGTCTAATATACATCCGCATAACACCTTAACAAGGTACATAAGTAAGTAGAGGCATGCCACTTATGTACCACCTCCAAATCCACATCACCATGCCATCGAACTCTTATGTATTTGCCTCATGGGAACTTGAGTTCCAACACAATCCATCTGCATTTCAATTAACCTTACTAACCCTATGGACTATGTCAAAATCATTCTCCTACAAAATAAATGCCCATTTTGCCAACTTTCTTATGAATTGATCTAATTCCATCATGAATTTCAAAGGTTAGAAATCCATGACCAATGTAAATGGGCTACCATAAAGATAACACTAGAAAGATGAAATTGATTGCACAATTTAATGATGCATTCCGTTTTTTATGACCTATATTTGCCCTTTGTCTTATTGTTGAACCAACTAACATATGCCATCATGAACTTTCAACCATCATCATCAAGTTGGGTGAATATGATTCCCAACCCAAAATGTTCCAATCAGTATGCAATTGAAAAGGTGGTATTTGTACATCATGTTTCAAAATTAGAAATGATGTGAATTTAACTTTCAACTCCTAAAAGGTTTATTCTTATGCCTCACCTTAGATATACTCCTAGTCAATCCTTGTCAATTGGGTCAAAGGTTTGGCAACATTATTAAATGATTCAACAAACCTTTGATAATAATTACACAAGCCAAGGAAGGCTAGTAATTAATTAACATTCGTTAGATGGGGAACCTATGAGATAGCCTCCACCTTGGCCTTTTGCACTTTCAATCCACCATGATAACATGAGTGTTTAAGAACCAACACTTGTTAAGACGTAACTTAAAGTTATGTTCCTTAAGTTAATCAAACACATTTTACAAATGTTGCATGTGATTTTGTGGAATCAAACTAAAAGCAATGATGTCATCAATGTAGCATTTGACAAAACCAAGGCTTGCCAACATTTGGTCCATGATTATTTGGAATTCCATAAAGGTGTTTTCCAAACCAAATGGTTAGAACCACCAAAGTCCTTCCCACAAGGACCTATCCCCCAAAATGCCATCTTGACCTTGTCGCCCTCCCTCAATGGTAGTTGATAGTTGTAGCCATCTTGTAAGTTTAAAGTACTAAAAACCTTGGTTTGTCCAAGGACATCAAAGATTTCTTCTAGTAAGGCATGACATACTTATTTAAATGGGTATGCTTGTTCATTGGACGGTAATCCCCACATGTGACATTTGGTTCAATTGCAAAAAATGTCTTTGATTGACATCATTGTTGTCGAAACATTCACCCTTGGACAATTCCACCAAACTAACATCCAACAACTCTATCATCCAAGCTTGAACTAAGGTTTTTTCTACTTCATTATACCTATAAGGTTGTTTGAAAATAAGATTATCATCCTTTAATACGATTTGGACTTCTTATCCTTTCAATTAATTTAATTCCTTCAAGTTGAAGGCAAAACATATAATATAATTCTATAGTAGCCATTGTGCTATTTGCACCTTAAATCTTGCAACTATTGGACCAATTTATGGTTCCCATGTTTTCATAGTCACTTGCATTTTGGGTTAGGATGATGAAACATCCCAAATACTCAAAGGTTGAAGACATAGGTTGTGATTGCTATGTAAAATTTGGGGAGGTGCCATGATGTTTTGGCCCCCCACATCATTAACATCCTTCACAACACACACGAATCCCCTTGGCATCCTTGATCCCACGATTGCCATAATCCCCTGCCCTACACCAACATGGTGATCTTAGCCATAGGAACAACATATGAAGAATGGGATGGGTGGGTGGGTGTGATTTGGTAAAACATTTTTATTTTGCCCTAGCCAAACAAAAACCCCATGTGAGGTAATTAAAATCCATAACTTGCCCCAAAATCCGCCTATAATCAACTCTTTTTGAAATGCCTAGCATGACAATGATGCTAGTTCAAAACCCCATGACCTATTCCTTCTCATTGACATTGGACTCCTCCATATTTGATGAATTGGAAATCATCCTTGGGCTTCCATATCAAAATGTATGAAAACATGGAAAATTAAAAAATGTAAGTAATGTTATTTGTGAAGGCCAACCTTATTGACCATAATCAAAGGTGGTTAGTCATCATGATGAACAATTGTGCATGAATGTTGTTTTGGATCCAATATGTCATCCACTAGTCAAACATGTGGGTGATTTAAGGATGAGATTGATATGCTCATCGGATCACCTTCAATGTTGTTAAGTTAGTCCACAACCACTTAAACCAATGAGTTTGTGAATCGACTATTGTGACATCCATTTGCAAATTAGTTCATTAATCCAAGCTTTGATATGCTGCTTGCATCTCGCCAAAACAATTAGTTGATGATCTCTCAAGCGTGGGACATTCTCCAATAAGTACGCACATGAGTGCATTTACATTTTTTGCAAATATTACAAAACATGAATGAATTCTCAAAAAAATAGTAATATAAGGTTTGAAAGTCCTTAGTTAGTGTTAGCCTATGAAAGTCTTTGATTCAACCAATTCAAAATGATCAATTCAATTAATCATGGCCAAATTTGATGCCCCCAACAAGGTGACATGTTTTTTGGTAATGAATGTTGGTAGCAAGTTCTAATAATGTTGTTGTAACATCATAATATGTTGCATGGAAGCTTGTTTGGCTTGTGAATCCCTTTCCAGATAGTGGTATCTTCAAATTGGGACACCAAATTGTAAGATTGCAATTAAACCAAAATTAAGGCCCTTGAACAATTCTAGTAGGCATATCCCATCCTTGGGGATATCCATAGTGGACCTAATGGGTTCAATCTTGATGGTTTGGAATTAACATTTAAAGTTGTTTATGGGTTCAGTGATGACATAATGTGCCAAGTTTAATGTACAAAATGATTGGTTGATGCTTGGAGCTTAGTCAATGTGCCCCATGGTGGCCCAAGATCTAATGAGGAAGCCTAAATGAATGGGATTCTTTGTGACCCTAACATTGTCAATTCAACACTTGGGAGTGCATCTTCATCATGGATGTTACCTCAATTTAATCAACATTGTGGATTTGTTGGATTTTCCTATTTGCTTTCCAATAGATTTCATTAGTAGTGAAGATTTACAACTAGCTCTTGTTTGCCCATCCTAGTTGTTAGTATGTGGTTTCTTCACAAAAAATTAATGTCATCCTTAAGGGGTACAAAATTGCTCCTCCAACCAATATGTTATAAGATGTAACATGCGCAACCATTGTTCAAGCATGCATTATGGCATAATATGTTGGTTTATTGGAATTAAATTGGATCACAATTTCTTGTTTGGTTAACTTTTGAGCCTTCTCCAATCTACCCATAAATGTCAACATTTGGTATGGGCATGATTTGAGATTGACATCGATCAATCCAAGACCATCCATTGTTGCCTTGCCCAACATTAAAGGTTGAACAGTTAAGTCCAATAGAACTTTCTAAGGTCAATATCATTGTGTCAACACCCCCTTCAACTAGAAGACATCATCCTCATTCAACACCACCACCACACTAGGAATAAACCTTTTTAGTTAATGGTGAGATGCACAAGAAAGTCTTGAAGCTTAACCACCACCCCATTCCAAAATTTTAGGTGCACCTTGGGCACTTTCATTTCATTGGCCTTGAAAGTATGTTGGGGAAACCTAGTTTTGATAGGTTTTCTAATTTAGCCACCATCCCTATTGTCCTCACCTCACATAACGTGGCCACTAGGCAAAACACCATTGTTGATTGAATACTAGAAATGACCATTGTTTTGACAAAAAACAATGATGTTGGGTACATTACATTTTTTGCCCCCAACAAACTACTTGGTGCCTTGGTTCTCAAAGTGGAACAAGACACCTTCCTTGATGTAATTGGCCCACCATCAAAAGTTAACACCCCCATAGGGTTGGGAATTATGTTTATGTGAGACAAACTTGGCATTGAGCCTCATCATGTCGAGGGTCTAACCTCTCACCAACACTTTGAGGTTTCAACATTTGAATACTTGCTCTTGTCATTGGTGCAACCATGTAAAACATCTTTATTAACTTAAAAACCCTAACTTGGTTCCCATCATCATGGTCTCTTGAAACATTTGGCATAGATATGGAGCCATTGACCTTGAAAATCTGGCTACACAAAGATACCATGGGTCGGCATTGGAATTAAAAGATGAGGTGTCTTTTCAATCCTTCACTTATTGTGATTTGGATGCATTGGATTTCACTTGGGTTGTCATGTTTGTAACTTTTGGTGATTCAAAAGATATGATTCACATGTAATACTATAGGAATCCAAGCCCAAAAAACATGATACAAACCACACAAACTAAATGCAAAAGACTATTACATAAAACACCTAAAACTTGCAATGACAAAACCTATGTGTTCGGGAATCTCAAATCACCAAAAGTGATTTGAGATCTCACAACTTGGAATTTTATCTTGGACATTAAATATTTTGAATCACGTTTACACTAAAACTAGTTCAATCTAACTTACCCTAGTTTACCTACAATAACTAGGATGTAAACATGGAACAAATTAAAAACTCATGACATTTCCTTGGTATAATGGTTTAATTATCTCCTTCACAACCAATTTACTTGAGCTTGGCATTGTTGCACACTACCACTCACAATGAAATAATGAAAACAATGAGTTGATTTTGTGAAAATTAAGTTCCATTTGAATGAATATATTGAATGACATTGCATGCAACTTAAATTGAATTCATACATTGAATTGAATTCAAATACATTGAGTCAAATTCATATTCCATTGAATCAAATTCAAATTCAACTTGATTAAATTCAAATTCAATCTAAAAGAAACAAGATGCAAATTGGTGCAAAATGCATTGAAAATATGCTCATCACTTCCATCATTTGTGATTATGATTTCGGAAAAGACATACATCTAAAAAGACATCTTTCCATTTCATTTAGAGCATCGAAAGCTATTTCGGTAGGACAGGACAACTAATGGACCCTAAACATGTCTACCCTATACAAGCTGCAATGGTATTTACACCTCTTGCATGGTCTAAGATACTCTCTGCGTTTTGTGAAGCTATCTTCCTGCAAGATAACAATCATGCGCATTCTCCATTAATAATCTCCATGGACACAAAGCCCTGCTGATGACCTAAATGGAAGCTAATTGAATCATTGCCAAAAAGAGAGGATTCATTTGTTCCTAATTTGAACTTGAGCTAGTCTCTTTGCAATAAGTAAGGCATTGTGCCCTACTAGACTTCTTTGACCTTATTGCAGCAGCTGCTGCTGATTATGCCTTCAAATTTCTCATTTTTGGAGCAGCTGCGACGGTCCAAGAAAGCTGGAGTGTTCATTAGGATTGAAATTTCGACAGTTTTGTGCATCTGATAGCAGCTGCTGATGCCTTCCAATTTCTCATTTTTGGAGCTGAGATGGTCCCAGAAAGCTTTTAGTGAAATCAGGATTGAAATTACAACAGTTTTGCATCTGATTTCAACTTGAGCGATAATAATTTGTGCTTCAGAAACTCAAGGATGATGAACTGCTGGCTTTTGAGCTAGTAGCTAATCAACTAAAGTAGTGACATAACTGAGGATCATGAGTTCTGAAGCTCAAATGTGCAGCATTTGTCCACATTGGGTGGCTTCAAACCTGTTGTGATGATAGCTCCAAAGCTTTAAAGACTGAAGAGTTTTGCAGCAGCATGATTGATGCACTCAAAGAGGAGGAAGAGACATGGGTTTGAATCTCTGGACATCATAGTGGTTGCTGAGAGATAGTGGAAGATGATGGGCCTGCTGCAGCACCTTGTTCCAGGTCAGTAGATGAGTTGTAAGGTGGTGCTGCTGTAACAACAGTGGCTACAATGTTGTTACCTCTGCTCAACAAACGCTTGAGGCTAAGTTCCAGTTGCACCTTCTGCATCATGTGCAAGGACCTGCTGCTGCTTGGACCAGCTTCAGCAGCTGAATCTGCAACTGCCACTGGACTACTTGCAGGGGTAATTGGCTGCATCATGTCAATGGCAACAGAAAACGCCTGACCTGAACCTGAACCTGATGCATGAAAACCTTGTTGTGCAGGAGGCTCCAAAGGTGAATTCAAGCCTGTTGCAGAAGATTGAGCATTTTCATGTGTGCTGCGCATCCCCCAGAACAACACATATGGTGGAATGTGAGCTGGTACTATGGCACTATTGCTGACATTAGACTGTTCTTGTCCTTTGGAAGAAGGCCCTGATGAAGAAGTTGTTGCCAGAGCTTGACTTCGCTGAGCCTCATCCTGAAGCTGCTGCTGATGCTCCAATCGCAGACCCAAATTCACACCATGGTTGGCAACTTCCTCCCATGATTGATTCTGTGTTGAGCCTTGAGCTGACACACCTGGAGTTGCAGAGCTGCCAATATTACTGCTCAGAGATGAGCTTGCCTGAGCTTCAGTAGTAGACACAGCTGTGGATTCATTGACCCAGAACTGTCGATACGGACTAGAAGGGTTTGATTCCAATTCCAACCACAGATCATGACCTTTGTCAATGTCAGGCTTCATGCTGGTTCTGCAAAGAGGGCAAGTGGAATGGGAAAGAAACCACATGTCGATACAGTCCAGATGGAAACTGTGATTGCACTTGGGTAGCAACCTCCCTGTCTCCTTCTCCTCAAACTCCTCCAGACACACAGCACACTCAAGCACAGTGCCTTTTATATTATCTGCTTCCCTGTAGTACACAAAAGTAGGCAGAAGCTCCACCACAGCCTTGTCCAATCCAAGACCCTGATCGAGCAGTTGAACCTGTGCTGCAAGATTGCTCTCCCCTGCACTGAGGAAATTCATCTGCTGCCATATTCTTCTCCAGCTCCAGCTGCTATTCAAATATGAGAACATCGACTGTGTTGATGAGCTACCCCCAGCTCCTCGTACTGCATTCTGTGTACCACCAGTGTTTCCAGCTTGATGCAGGGTTCTCCAGTACCATTTGGCGTAGATGTGGATGCAGAGGATGAAGAGCACCACGCCAAATAGTACTGCTACTGCAACCACCAAGATCTTGCTGTTCACAATATAAGTACTTGCCAGGGAAGAATTCTCATTGCCAGAGGAGGTGCCGCTGGTGCTGCCCCAGGCAGCTACAGGGCTGACAGGGGCCATCATATTATTCTGCCAAGAAGCTGAAGACATGGTACTACTACCCAAAAACCCACAGGCAAAGGAAATTTACAAGTTCAAAAATCCACTCTCCAAGTTGTGACTGAATTTTGGTCGAAACCTGGACAAGGGCGCTCCAGTCTATGTGCAGAGAATTAGTAAACTGCAGCAGGTGCAAATCAATGAGTGTGCACAAACGTCGTTGTTGTAGGAGATCACAAAGAATCAACACAGAATCATTCAGTAACAAATTCTTCTTGAACCCGTTAATGAGAATTTTCCTTCTCACAAGGATTTAAAAAGGAAGTTGTGTCATTAAGTAATCCCAGCAGCTCACGAGAGACAACAGCTTCCTTCCTCCACTCATCATAATAATCATCACATCAGCTACTTCAGATGCTTCATCTTTTGCTGCTGCTGCTGCTTCTTCTTCTTCTTCTTCTTCTTGGCATCATTCCTCCTTATCACATTATAACTGGGGTCTGAGGATCATGCTCTTCTGGCTTGCTTACTTATTTATCAAGCCATGGTGTCAATTTTCAAAGTCGTTACCACAAATACAAGAAACAGTTGAATTACATGAAGTACAACAAGTTTTCCAATTTGGAAGCAGGCTCTGTCCAGAACCAAAGAAGCACACATAGCAAACAACAACAACAACAACAACAACAACAAACAGTTGATCCAATCTGAAAACTGGGTTCTGACTCCCCAGTCTCTGGATTACAACAAAGTCATTCCAGTCAATACGTAGATCTGGACACCCACCCAGCAGCATATCTTCTTCACTCCCACCAGCTCCTTCTTCTTCTTCTTCTTCTTCTTCTCTTGAACTTTCTTCTGCCTTTCCAAGCTACAAAGCAAAAGTTTTCCTTTCTCTTGCAAAGAAGATTGGACAGGCTTATTTTTGTTTGCCTTTTGTTTTCCTCAGCAAAGCCAAGCTTCTTTCTCATTTAGGAAAAGGAGGGGAAAAAAAAAAGAAAAGAAAAGAAGAGAAGAGAAGAGGACTAACTTTCCCCTGACTTGTTTGATGACCAACAACAAGAGCACTTCATGAATTCTTTGCAATTTTTGGTTTTTGGGTTTCACCGGTCCTTTCTCTTCTTTTTTCACTACATCAGGCACTGGGACCAGTGTTGGTGCGGTTACTGGAGTTCTTAAATAACCGGCGGTTCCTATTCTTCGAAAATTTCGGGACCAAAGACCCATCAACTCCAGTTTTTTGAGGGAAAAGGACAGAACCATAGAACCGCCGGTTCCTGTTAATTCAGAAACATCGAAGAATCGATTGACAGTTTTCATGGAAGAACTGCAAGGAATTGACAGTTTTCACGGAAGAACTGGGTGGTTAGAAAGGCAAATTTTTTGAATTTTTCAAACAAATTGGGAACCAAGGTTCTATACCAACATTAGTTTTTAAAAATAGTTTTCACCCCCGCCGGGTAAATACGTATATACCCGGGTTAACCAGTAAGTATATCTGTCGCAGATTCTAATGCCAACACTACCACTGATACTACTACTACCCTCACCTTCCCAATTGAGGCCTCTTTTAGTGTAGGGTCAAGTCTGCTGCTGAGGGCTTTGCCTAGTGTAGAGACCACTCGGTTCAATTTTTCATTTCTTTTTCCCATGATACTATACCTGCATAGCACGTTTGCACACAAAATTTTTTTTTTTTAAAAAAAAATTGAAAAAAATATGAGGATAAAAAGGAGAAGTGTTGAAATTTTTATTTAAATGGAAAAAAATTCAAAAATTCAAGAAAAGAAACATCATTGTACAGTGCATTTGACAATGTTCAAGTTTCACACCCCCACATGACAAGTGCTTTTAAAATTAAATTAAATTATTTTCTAAGGAAATGACTTATGCAACCAAAATGGTTATCACCCAAAGGAAGCTGTAAAAAAATGACAATCATCCTGAGAAAATTTAACTAAAATCAACTTCAAGCCAGATATGAAGTATAAACATTTAATCATCCTTCTAAAATTCTTGCTGCCACTCAAAAAACCAAATATAAAAATCTCACAACTTCAGAGAAACGAAAAATAATTAATTTCAAAAAATAATAAAACCAAATTTCAATGTGTTAATTCTTGACGAGACAAACCTTAATTTCCAAAAATAAATAAATTATTCATTTCAACGTGAATGCTCATGCCATGTGTGGATACAGTACCTAATGGGTACCACGGAGGGGCAAAAAAAAAAGAAAAAAAAAAGCCCATGGATTTCTTACACTCTTGTAAATGTACCAGCAAAAAACAAATAAGCAAGTCTTTACTTGGCTGAATTTAACCCAAGAAATGTTAAATCCACCTAGAAAAGAGGAGGGATATTATGCCTATGTATAGGTTTAAGATCCCTCCCACTCTTTAAGGAGTAGGTGTAAGACCCGACCCCCTCCTACACCTCATCAATTACATAAGTACAGGTTCATAATTTTGCATCGTGCTTTAGGATGGGTAAAGCCCATAGGTGGGGGGGTCTTACCAAAATGTGGGGCTGGACTACATTAGGACCTTGCCTAGGGCCCCTCAATTTGAGAAATGCCCCCACTTTGGGGCTTTACCTTACACTTCTTGCAAAAACTTTTGTGAAGAAGGGGTGGAATTTATATATCTAGTGATAGATAGAAGGATCTTGGGACATTGGTTATAGGTACTTTTTCTCATGTTGCCTCGGTTGGTCTTTTTAGGAAACAAAATTTGGCATTGTGTCATGCATGATCTATATTAGTGTAGCTTGTGCCATTGGCAAAATTTTAAAATTCATTTCGTTTTTTTGCAAATTATTTTCATAAAAAAGAAATTAACAAAAAAATATTTTATTAAAAAAATTTATATCAAAATAATGAAAATTCATCACAAAAAAAATCACAGCCCCTACCATTAGCCTATGCCAAAAATGGCAAAGAACACAAATAGGCAAAATAAATTCTTGGAGCCAATGAGGCGAGGTAGCATGCACCGAGGGGCTAGGTTCTTTTTCTTTGGGGGAAGGGTGGGGTGGTGGATTTTTTTACTCCCAATGTGTAACACCTTTCAAGTTCCCAATGGGTTCTTCACATGTTCCCCAAGCTCTCATTATGTTCCCATAACGTTCCCAACATGTACCCAATGGCTCCCCATTTTATCCCTAATCTTGCTCTCTGAAGCTATATAAGCACCCCCAATGGTTTTATTGTGTGATGAAATTTTGTAAGTTTGATGATTTTTTTTTCAGAAAATGAGAAAAAAACACAAAAAAATTTGTAATTGTAGGGGTTTTAAAACCCTTTTTTTGAAATGGAAATAATTAAATTAGCCACATCTAGAAATAGGCATTTCCTAGGTCGCCACTTGTAGCAACACTTTTGTAAAAATGCTATAGCCCACCTAGGATAGTGGGCATTTAATGCTGGGGATCCTCACCAAAGCTTGATTAATTGTTTTTGTGATGGGCCAATCAAAGATGCCCATCACAAAAGGAAAAGAAAATTGAACTTTGGGGGGTTCCCCAAACTACTTAATAGGGGTCACAATATACTTTGAAAACAACATACTACCATAGACTTTGAACCCTAGTCTGGTTAGAAAAGAAATTATGGCACTCACTTTTGAGGATTTCATCCTTAGTTGTGAGGACTGGTCCTCACTTTGATGGACTTTACATTATAGCTCAAAAAAGGAGGATGAATGGTACATTTAGGATCGAAGTGAGGGCCCAAACTAAGGATTACTTGATTTACTCATCAAGTAAAGGTATATTAATGTTCAAAAAATTTCATCAGGTTAAAAGTTCAGGTATACAAAAATTAATTGTTTTGGTAGATGGGTAAGGTCTGGGTACCCCCTTAACATGTACCCCTTTTTGGTGTTAAAAATGAGTATATATTTTTGTTTATTTACTTCTTTTAAAATGAAGGAAAATGTCCACATTTTGAAAATTAAAAAAAAAACCAAAGGTTAAATACAATGTCAAAATGCAAGAATCAAAGTGTTTGAATCAACCTTGACTATGATAAACATGCCCATTAGTGAACACTTAATGTTACACAAAATAATGATATCATGATCAATGTTCAGTTGGTGATGGAGTCTAAAGGTGATTTGTAACTTGTCTTGGAGCACTCAGGTAGGCTTTTGAATCATTTAATTTTATTAAGTCCTGTGAAAGTTATGGCCATTCAAAGTAAGGGGCTCTTAGGTAAATATGCATTTGAAAGCCCAATTGACCCTAAGAAGCTTAGGGTGAAAGGTGAAAGCTCCCCTATAATAATTAGTATATCATAAGCTTGATTATGCAAGTTTATGGTAACTACAGTTTGTGATAATTCAAAATAAGCAAATTGTTACCCCCATTGAAGCCTATCTCGGGTAAGAACCAGTGTGGGGTTGGGTATTTGTCTTTTAAAATAATAGTTGTGTTTAGGTGTTTAAAAATAAAAAATTCAAAGAATCACTCAGGTCTGGTTTTTTCATTTTTAGAAGATTTAAAGAATCATCGGAGTTCAGATCTTAAAACCCCAAAGAGGGATGGTTATGAGGTGGGGCCAGGGGTTAAGGTATGTGATTAACTGGGTATAAAGCTCAATTCTTTATCAGAAACACGGAAGGGTAGAAAAAGGGTTTTTCTATTAGGGTTTTTGAAAACCCCCCTTAAAAACACATGTTGAGTCTTGCAATACATTAGTGTCATTTTAGATTGTCAACAAGAGATCTTTTAAGCTTACAAGGGAAGCTCTTGACAATTAAAACAACACTAATGTTTTGCAAGCTTGAACACACATGTGTTATTTGAATGTACAAGCACCAATCACAACTGAGAATGCATATTGATTATTTGTAACAGCTAAATGAACTTGGAAGAATTTTTTTTTCTTTCAATATAAGGTAGCACAATTTGAAATATGAGATGGTTATCAATCTAAGTTTTTGAAAAACATCCTACATTGTTATCCTCCCCAAGTAGGGTCTGGTTATGGATACTTGAAATTTTAAAAACCACCAGTTACAATGTGGGGACAGGTGTTAATGTTCAGAAACTGCCAGGTAAGAGGGGGGTCCGAATTTGTGAAAAAGCGAGACCCAATGGGCATATATGCATATACCCAGTTTGATACCCAGTTAATACCCTGCACAGAAATGAATACCCGTCCCACATTGGTAACAACCAACAGTTAGCTTACCAAAGGGTTACTTTGGTCATTCAATAATTGTCTTTATGTCGAAATGAATTCTTGTGACAATATGAATTTGAGGTGTTGAAAACCGTCTTAATGATCACAGGCTATGATCCGATTCATTTCACTAGTCATATGAGAATATGATAGTAGACTGCTCTAAATCATGAAAATTTTAGAAATTAAAAATGAATTGAATTTCTGAAATTTTTTATTAATCATTTTGTCATTGTGGAAGGTGATCCTAGCCTACAGTAACTTACATTATAATCAAGTCCATTGCTGAAAAAGTTCGGTTCAAGTTCGAGAGCAGAGGGGGAAAAAAAGTGTACAAAATTACAGCTCCAAATTGCCTCAAATACTTGACAACCTAAACCCAACCTCAAAGCAATTGAAGAAATTTGCTAGTGTATTTGGAAGGCACCTTATATTTGTTGTGAATATCGCTCCTTGGAAAGAGGAAGGAGAACCACCACTTGCTCCAAGTTTGACTCATTTCAACCTTTGTCAATAAAGTTCTGGGACCATCTTTCCTCTTTTCTTTTAAAAAATGTCTTGAGAAAATCAACCTTCTCACACACACTTCAAAGCCAATCCCCAACCCAACGTGGCGTCTCATTAGGCCCATCTTAAAGTATGGACCATGGGTCTTTTGGATAGTCGCCACTTGGGTCCTAAGGTCCTAACCACCAACCCAAATAAATTAAAATTCTTTAGAGGCTACCAGGGCCCATGGTTGGAAGCAGTTGTAAAGCCAACTTGGACCACCAAATTGAGAGAGTCAACAATATATATATATATATATAGGTATGAAACTTCCGAAACTCCTTCCAACTCCCCATTTCAAAGACACCCACATAGATGAACTGAAGAAGCCTTTGGGCTATGGGAGTGATGGCCCAACCACCTTCAAGTATATGTGGGAATAAAATATAACTCCAAGCCTACTCATCATTGCCACGTCAATAGTTTCTTGAGTAAAACTTTGGATTGATTTTCTTGGCAAAAAATTCATCTCTATTCATCAAAATCATTCAACCAATGTAAGAAATCTACTTAGTCTCTAGTGTAAAGCTGGCTTTGATGTAAAGTTATGGTGGTTTTTCTACAATCCTTCTTATGGGAACTTGAGGAGAAAGTTGCCACAAAGTTTCAAAGGTAAACCTATGCAGTTTGACAAAAAAAATAAAATGCACCCTAACATTTGCCTTTCCAACCAACCATGTGACACCTTCTAGTAACTCCACGAACTTTCTTTGATTTTGAAAAGCTCTCATTCTTTTGCTCAAAAAAGGTGGCACAAGGGATGCCCATGATGGATTTGGCACAAGGGATGTCCATGGATTTTGGGTTTTGCAATTAGGAGTAAAGTAAAGTGCTATTCATTTCTTAATTCACATAGAATCACAATTGCTTTGGATTTTGTAATCATATGAGGTATACCTCATATGAGGGTTTATGTATATTTGCTCTACATGCAAATTCATTTTAGGTCTCCAACAAATTTGTCTGACTTAGTCTGGCATTAGTATCTTAGAGATTGTAAGATTATTCAATTTTTTTGAAAAAGGTAGTGAATATTTTATTTTATTTTATGTTTCTTTTCATAGGAGAAAGGCTCCAAAATAGAGGGTTCTTTCATGCTCTCTCTTCCCCTAGTCAGCCTCATGGCCTTGTTGGCATCTCAAAAGCAGGAAGGGACCCCATTTGCAACCCTTTTCCAGTACAGCAACACTCAGAATTTCTTGGTTACAAAGGATGTCACCTTAACCCATGGAAATATAGGCCCTACACTCAAAAGGATAACACCTTAAAATGTCCACATAATATAGTATTAGGTATAACATATGGAATAGGTTCCCCATTGTGCATTTTGCACTTTGGGGTGTGGTCTTTTGTTTGGACTTGGGTCCTTTCTTTTTTTTCTTCTCTTGTTCCCTTGTCGGGTGTTTATTCTTTTATTTATGTAATTATTTATTTCATAGGTTATGGAACAATAATAATAATAATAATAATAAATCCAATACCAGAACCAGGCTGGTATCTTCAGAAGTCGATACCAGACCATCCCTGATAAGAACCTTAGTCTGGGGGATTCCCAAAATTCAGGAGCTAGCACAAGGGCAATACCTTGTTGTGCCAAAACCCCAATCCTCATGCCTTGCCTTACATCAAAGAAAACATAAATTGTTATGCTCAAGAAGACATTGCAGGTTTATCCCACATATTGGGTGATGTTCCTCATAACCTTTCAAAGGAAGTCAGTATATTAGAGTTGTTTTTAAAGTCTTACTTATTTCAGTTTTTTTTTTTTTTTTTTTTTGGTTTCGTTTTTTTTTTTTTTTTTTTTTTTTTTTTTTTTTTAATTTTAAAAAATTAATTAAAATATTTTTTTTTTATTTTTACTTT
>Ga0116229_10005928_pt1 | contig 19785 bp, 11 predicted proteins | sample S1TSphgellanicum_3_FD_87313 | JGI IMG/M metagenome (GOLD analysis project Ga0116229, IMG submission 87313) | Host-associated microbial communities from peat moss isolated from Minnesota, USA - S1T2_Fc - Sphagnum magellanicum MG | ecosystem: Host-associated > Plants > Peat moss > Unclassified... | reverse complement strand
CTATTTGTAACTGATTTGATACCCAACCTTTCATGAAATGAAAAAGAAATTATCGAAGATTTTTTAATTAATAAACCAATTTTTTTTTTAATTTTTAAAAATTAAAAAAATATATAGTCGTGCTAATAGGAGCCACTACCACCCACCTAGGCGATTATTTTAAGGAATATTCTTGAAATATTTTCAAAAAATTCTTTTTTAAAAAATCTATTAAATTTTTTCTATACTATCTTGTTAAGATTTTTGTTAAAAATTTGCAAAAAAAAATGTCATTTTCAAAATTTTCCAAGTCCATTTACAAGTCCTTTCATTACTTTAAAAAAGTGGTTACATGGATATTACACTACTTTTGAAAGTCCAAATGTCAATGGAATAATTTCATATTTTGAAAATTTGTAAAGTAAGATATTAGATTTGATAATGTGTAAAAGTTTTAACTTATTTTCAAGTTGAACTTTTTCAATAAAAATTTGGTGGAAAAAACACAAAATTAAACAGTGGTTATGACTACTTTTGATTCCTATTAGCATGACTGCACCCATATATATATTGGAGATGCTCTTGTGAAGCTTGTTAATATATATATATTGGCAAGAATAGATAAATATAGTAGAGCAGAAAAATAAAATTAAACCATGTTTTAACACATTTTCCACAAGTTCATTATAACAAGCTACTTCTAAATTTGTGTTGCAAAATTAGATGCTCCAAATGAAAACAAAATCGGTTGTTGAAAAAGAATTTTAATCACATGTTGTAAACAAAAATAATGACATGGAAATAGTTGATAAAGCTTTGTGATCAAAAGCAAAACAAACAATTTCTTCACAACAAAAGTGTGGATGAACTTGGAATAAAACATTATTGACAATGAATACCTCTTACAAAAAGAAAGGAAAAAATCTTTCATTTTTAGGACCTCATTGGAATTAACATCCCATTTGTTGGCACTTCACTTCATGGGCAACATTGCTAAACTAGATGTTGTGTTTTTACAAACTCCATAAATTGCCTCCTCAACAAGAAAAGGGGGGTGGGGATGCCTTATATATATAAAAATAGGTGTTTTTTTTTTAAAGTGACTAAACCGTGTAACCCTCCCAAATTTTAAAAAAAACATTTACTTTACCTTTGATACCATTGGAAAGCTCTTGAGGAGACAATGCATGTTTGTCATTAAATTGCAATTTTGGGATCAATAGAACAAACATCAAAATGATTTTTGTCACAAAAAAAATTTTATTTTACTGTAATGGAATTTAACAATTTGCCATTAGAACTCAAAATTAAGCCCACTTTGATTAAAATAGTATTGGGATGGGTGACTTTATAAGAAGTTTAATATGTTTGGGCCAAAAATGGAAAGACCCATTAATGTTGTTTGTATTGCATCAAGTCATGTTAAGGCATGACAAATTAATTTAATCGTGTTAAGAATTGATACAAGTACATAATTGATACTTGGTGGTCTCCACTCATTTTAGCTTTAATTCATGTATGGTTTATATCATGCTTGTCATACTAGGCCTTAGTCTATGTGCCATACCAACATCACCACCAATGTTGCACCAAAATATAAATTCTAACAATATAATATTAGTCTAATATCTATAGGATAACTTGGAAAAAAGAACAATAATCAAGTTTTAAATGTTTTCAAAAACTTCAAAATAAGTTTAAACTAAAATCAACAATATACCTCCTTTAAGTGTTTGCATGTTATTAATTGGTTCCATTTAAAATATATATACCATCTTATTGATTTGGGTTTTGATTTTTGACCTTTTATAAGTGTACACATATTTGGGTGGGATAAGGGAAGTAACCAAATCCAAAGTTGGCCAATTTTAGAGCCAATAAACCCATTGTCCATAGTGTCACAAATTAATAAAAGTTGAATTAAATGAAACAAAATATGCACTTTAGTTGAAAGAAAACACTTTGAAATAATTCATCATTAACAACTCCCATTTGAGTAGTTTATGATTAGATGAACCTTAGGACCATTACTTGGCAAATCAATATTACTACCAAATGTGTTTTTTCATTATTATGACACATTATTGTTGACAATTTTTTTTTTAAATGGCCACTATTGAAGCTTGGCAACATAATATCCCATAAATAAAATGTTGAATCTTGCAATCCAATGATTTGAAAAATGATGAATTTTCTCTCAAAAAAAAGGAAGTGCCATGATATCCCTATTTGAGTTTTTTGTTGCCACATTATTTTAAAAACTCAAAAGAAAATCACTAATTAGTATGGGTGCACATTATAAAAGGTAATTAACAATTTCTTGCCACAATTTTGAAATGGTTATAAACAATCCACTTTGGTGGTAACAAAGGTTGACAAAATGTAATTATTGGGAAAATGCAAATATGTTGAAGGTGTTGTTTTATACACTAATTAAATTTAGTTTGGTTTTGAAGACTCATTACATATAGTAAAGGAAGAATGAAGCTTCCCCTAAATCCGGACGGACAGTAGCTAAATATAGCGAGGGCGTCGTGAAGCTTCCCCTTAATCCGAACGGATAGTAGCTAAATATAGCAAGGGCGTTGTGAAGCTTCCCCTTAATCCGAACGGATAGTAGCTAAATATAGCGAGGGCGTTGTGAAGCTTCCCCTTAATCCGAACGGACAATAGCTAAATATAGCAAGACTTGCACATGCTAGCAGTTTAGCTTCTTAGGGAGGGAGGAAAAGGTGTAGCAAAAGAGCAAGCGCGCTCTTGAAAGGAATGGAGCAGTAGTTGTATGGTAGTAAAGGTGAAGCGCCCGGGCTTATAATAATTGCAGCCCCAACCACCCAGGCCCTGTGTTTCTCCGGGCGTCAGGACGAGGACGGTAGGTAGTAATTAACTAGTTGGTAAGAGAGTGGTAGGTGCAGGACAACCTTGACATTGAACGGCTATGTAGTTCGGTTTGTATCCGTATTTCAGATTTGCGTATTTACGGAATGTGCGTTGGTGTTATGTTTTTATTTTCCCATTAACCTTTGGTATGCTCTTTTCACGCTGCGATTCTAAGGGCGAAGATCGTCTGGAGACAGGATGGTATGCGCAGGAAGGAAAGAAAGCGAGAAAGAGAGAGAAAGTGCAAGAGGTAGAGGGAAGGAAGAAGAACGAAAGACAAGTGCAGAAGCAATTGGTGGTGTTTCTGTAGTAGCAGCAACAACGTTTTCTCAATGTGCATTTCATCTATTTTCCTGGAATTCTATTTCCTAGATTTACACTTACTAACCTTCATTTTAGCCTTTATTTGTCAAGGATTTCAATTCTCTTGGGTCATGGCTTCTTTTCTTTCATTTCATCCACCCTCTTTCCAAGTTTTCAAAGAGGTTTTGGAAATGTAGTTTGTAATTATAATTTTGTCATATGTACCGTCAAATGCACACAAACCTGTGCATTAGGCACGGGGTTCAAACTAGTATTCATAAAAATATAATGTAATACCTACGTTGGTTTGGCAACAATGTGCATAATAATAATTTGTCTCATTAATGTTCAATAATAAAAATATTATTATTTTACAATTTGACATTATATTAAATAATGAAGCTAGTGTGCTTGAAAGCTTATTGATTATTTTTGCATGGAAGGCACCTATTTTCATAAAACTAGTTCAATTCCAAGAAAAACTTTGTGCTTAATTAGCTAAAGTATTATCATATATACCAACATCGCACACACATATTGATACAACACTACCATTGGTTTTTACCATATGTGTTTAATTACCACATTTATGCTGTAGGGGTCACTTTTTGTAATTTCAAAGTACAGCATACATTTGAAGGGTATTTTTTCTACCTAATTTTAAATGAGATGGTGTTAATATATATCTTTATATATTTATAAAAATAAGAATTTTGACAATTGATAAATATCTAAACTTAATTGCAATGAGAAAAAAATATTAGTATTCTCAAATGCCTTGTTTATTATATAAATGTTTTAGAGGTTTTTTCTAGGGGGCTAATTTATTTTTGAAATTTGTTTATAAAGTTTACCTCCTTGAAATAATAATACATACCTTATTTTGAATTGATGCCCTTTTGTAAAAATGTAAATGAAGTTCCCATGCATTTATGAAATGATATGATTTAAGAATTCATATTTTTTTAGTATTATTTGTGTACATGTTTTATTTGTGTGTATTGATTGCTGATAGGCCATTATCAGAAATGGAACGTGATAATTGGTGGTTATCAATTTTTTTCAAATATATATATGCAATTTTAAGAAAAAAAATGATTTCTAATATATAATTGTGGTTCTCAAAAATTTGAAACTCATTCTAATATGTAACCAATTTTTTTCAAAAGATCTAAGAACCGATCAAATGACCTTCTTTTAAATTGTCAATGATTTCATGAAAACCATTAATTCTTTGAAACTTTTGGGAAAAAATGGAATCACGGGTTCTTTGATTTCTGATTTTATATTAAAAAGAACCAAATGGGAAGTTATCAATAAATCATATAACTAGCCAACACTAGTCTTGACCCTTGTTAATTCATTTATTATATTTTGGTGTTGATGAATGGTGATGAGCAACAATAAACAATCCTATCCTAGGATAATTACATGTTACATGAAAGTAATTTTCCAAGTTCCCAATTCAAATAATTAATTAATTTTGTGAAATATATATTTTAGTAGATTCACTCTTAATGTGTTTCAATTAATGTTCCCAAGGATTCAACAATGTTCTCAAAATAGCCTTGGCCCATTGGTATGTATCTATATAAATAAACTTCAAACCTTGTCCATGAGTTTAAAATATACAAAGAATCTCAAAGTTGTTTACCTAGATTGCAGAAAATTTCAATCTTTCTAATGACCCTTGTAAACCAAATTGAAGTTGCCAAAATCGTTTCCAATTCATTTGTCCCATAATTCACAAGTTTTTCAATATGAACCTTATTTAGTTATTTCCTTAAATATTACCAAAATTTCCTTCATTACATGTTGTTATGTGTGTTACAAATAGAAATTATTTTGTGAACAAAAAACATTTAATTGAAAGATGAAAAACATTAATCATGAATGTGCACGTTCAACACTTAACCATCTTTTTTCAACAATTCTAAATGTTTCAATTAATAATTCCAATTCAAAATAAACAAAAACAATTCAATAAATTCAATCAATATTGGACTAAAAAATGTGGATTAGGCATGGAATTGTTGCCTAAGGTATATTTTTCCTTTTGGGGTTTGTTATGGGTTCAAGATTTTCTTAATATATTTGTTAATTATTGAGGAAATTATAGTTAAACCAAGATGGATATATGACCTAAACATCTTAAGTAAGGAAAAATGGTGGAGAAGATGACCACTCATTGAGACTTTAAGTGTTTTTCAACACTACAAAACCCACCTTTATGCATTTTTTTCAATTTCTAGACACATAATATTAAATGTTTCATTATAATCTCACATTACAAATTTTCGGGCATCATTTTTATGTGATACCCAGATCACTAAGTGGCCCACCAACTTTTATGCTCTTGAGTGTGAATTGGGTGCATTTTTTATTTTTCAAAAAAATTGATAGTTGAGTGGGATCAAAAGCCCTATTAATGAGGTCTAGTTCTTAAAGTAGGTTGAAGCTCCAAGATATTTCTTACTATGATTTCAACCTAACCTTTAAAGCCTTGCAATCTTTTCCTACTATGAATAGTAGTGTTTGGCCAAGGGTTGGTATGCCTTGATGCCATCATTAGACATTTTGACCTTATTCTTAGTAGAACCTTTGAATACATATGAATAAATCACACTTGGACAACCTTGGAAAAAACCCTTTCTAAAAACTAAAACCAACAATTCCAAAAAGAAGTGAAAACTACTCAACACTAATATTAACATATACATATTTTTGTGTTGTCCATCCCTATTGTTAATATTTTGTCATTCATGCATGAACAAGAAATTAAGCCATGTTCAAAAATTTCCTATTCTCTAATGTCAATGTTAATTTTAGATAACCTTGGTGAGTTGCCATCTTGAGAACAAGTGTAACAATTCAAACTTGGGTTTGGTGGTTTTTGTGTAATTGAAAGTAATTGCTCTTCACAAAGTTTTGCATATGTTGTAGCCTTTGCATTTGCTTCATCTTTCCTTGCTTTCTCCTCTGCCAAAATAATTCCTTCAATGTTGGGGAGATCATCAATCCAAAAGTCCAAAGTTGTGTCTTCCCATTGAGGTTTGATTTCCCTAATATTCTTCAATTCTTCTTGTCTAACTCTGTAACCCAAGTAAATTTTTTTATTATTATCAAATTCAATTCAATTAGATTGAAAATTTTTGTGCACATATATATAATTGGTCCATGATTTCAAATCCATTTTTGCCAAAAAAATAATATTGTAGGTGACATTTGCATAGAACTTGATTTGATATAAATGTTCCTAGATTTTAGCACCAACTTTGGGAAAGTTCTTGTATTTTCAAATAGTGATATTGTGGACACTATTGTTTATTAAATGCTTTAATAGTTTTTATGCATGAGCATGTTTTGAAGCCTTTTAAAGGCACTTGGCCTATAATAAAGTTTTGCCAAAGCCCATTTGCAAGTCTTTTAATTGAAATATTTCCTTAAGGAAAATTTGACATGGTCAATCACATATTATGGAGGTTCAATATGAATAACATACTTCAACTTGCATGGTATTATTTCCTTTGGTGGAGAGGGTGGTTGTTTGGGAAGCTTATGCAATTTTCTTAGGTGATCAATTTCACCTTTGAACCTCTTATAATACTTTTGAGTATTCAATTTGTCAGCTTTTAACCTACATGCATGTATTTAAAGAAATAATAAAATAGTCACACATCAATTACTTGTGGAATTAATCATGGATGTTTTTATAAAAATAATACAAAAATGTTAAAAAGAATGGTATAAATTTGGAATATTAAAAAAATTAGTCATAGTTCAAAAAAATTGGCCATGATGCAAAAACTTTGTCATGTGGAATGTTTGTTTTGGGGGCGAAAATTCATAAACCATCAAGACATAATAAAATGACAATTTTATGCCTTTCTACTTTGGTTTAAGTGAAAATTTTAATAATTATTTATAGATATATATAGTATTAGCATGAATGAAAATATTTACATTTCTATGACTTGTAATTCTTCTATTTCGAGGTCATCTGGGACACTTTTTATGTTCCAAGGTATATTAGGTGGCACCCAATATTCAGGTCGAACCCAAATTGTGCTAGCTCGACGTGTCTACATAAATAATATTAAAACATCACATGAACCAAATTTAAATGCAATAACATTGTGCAAAATTATGAAAATTTTTCATCAAAACACATAATGAAAATATGATTTATAAACAAAACATATATAACATCAATTCATTTTTTTGTATTATGCAATGTGAGTTTTTTTGTGTTCATACCACTAATTGAATTATAAGCATACTTATCATGAGTTGATTATAAAAGAGACATTAGAACATATATAATAGTGTGTTAGTTTACTATGCAAGTATTAATATGACAAGCTTCTCTTTTGAGAAGCAACAAAGGTTTTGATGAGGTTTTTCAAAATATGTAATCATTACTCGAGGGACTGGTGGGTGATAGCAAATTGGATGGATGAGCTTGGGAAGCTTGGGAAGCCAATAACATTGTAACCTCCTAAGCTCGGGCTTCATATGTAAATGAACAAGTGTGCATGTGTTGTGTAATAAAAAATGACCATCCTCTCTATTGTAAAATGGTCGAGGTGGAATCAATCTCACACCACAATGATCCCATCTTCTTGGTGGTTTAAACCCAAATACATTTGGATCTTTGATGTTGGACCATATCCAATCATGTGCTTCCTTAGCCTACAAAATTATTTACAAATCTTGACAAGATATAAAGGTAAAATATGTTAGATTGATGCAAATGAGGTGCAAGTCTTAAGTTATTGGGCAATTTCAATTATTGTGCAATGATAAGCTTAAAAAAATTCAATTCTTTACAATGGCAAATTTGAAAACACTTTGATACAATTGACCACAATAGCTATACGTGAAGGTAAGTGCAAAGTATTGGTATAATTGATGATCTAATAATTAATGTATTCACAAATTTTTTAAATATCATATTTCAATAGGTTAATTAAATTCATGTGAAATGCATTATAATGATTACATTTTAAGATTTAGAAATGAATAAAATTACTTGAGGATTCCTCTCAAATTGGCCATCACTCATGACACGATCATCCCAAGTGTAATCCATTTGCCCCACCCTTCCAACACCTGCATTCCTTGGTGCAATACGTTTTCGAAATAATCGTTGTGGTGCTCCATCATTCCACATAGGAGGTTGTGAATGATCTAGATAACCCGGATATTCCCCAAGTCTATGTGAATATTTCCCATAAATTGGAGGATTTGGAAGTAGTTCTAACATGCTTTGTGGATTTTGCACTTTTGGACTAATGAGCACATTTGTTGAAAAATGTTGTTTTGGACTTGAGATTTTGCTTCTTGTAGCTTGTGATGTGCAAGCACTTGTTGAACAATTTGATTGTTGATTAGAAACTTGTGGACTAGCCATTTTCATTAATTCAATTTCAATGTCTTTCACTTAAGCATCCGTATGCCACACCCTTTTCATGAAAAAACAATGCTAAGAAAATCATACAAAAATGTTAAATGCTTCTTTTACTTCACACATACACTTGATTTAGAAAGAATAATAATAATCGAAACGTTTATTCGACTTCACACATACATTTTGACTAAAAGAATGTGATAACAATTGAAATGCTTCTTCTACTTCACACATACATCTTGACTTAAAGAGAGTAATAACAATTGAAGCCCATGAACACAAACAAAATTGAAATCATACATTTGACAATGCTTGATCCAAGTGAAACAAAAGTAAGTGAATATCATTCCCATGCAAAAAAGCACAAAAAAACATGCCCAAATTGAATCTAAAAAATTCAAACTTTCAAGGTTATTCAAAAGCAATTTGTCTTGCCTTTTACATTTTAAGCTAGAAAATCTTTCTAACATGCAAAAATGTTAAAAATTTGCTAAACAATAGCAACATAAATTCATCAATCACTCTTTTCCACTTGCCAAGACAATCTACCCTCAAGTGGAGATATGGTGTACCCAAAAAAAACATCACCAAATCATTATCTAGTACTCTTACAAGCGAAAGAAAATTTCACTAAAATCATGGGTATCTAGTACACTCATTGAAACTCAATAAAAAAAATTTCACCAAATAATGGGTATAAAAGCTTCTTGCAAAAAAAATATTTTTCACCAAAAAATAAAATAAAATCACAAGTACCAATGTGATAATAATACTCTTCATATTGAAAACAAAAGAAAAACGAAGAAGAGTTGGTGAAAACAAGACATTAAAAAATATATATCATTTAACTTAATAATAAAAACACACACAAAACCTCCCAAATTTTTTAATAAAAAAACCAAAAAAAAAAAAAGATCTGAAAAGACAATATACAATAATAATTATAATTGTTACACATTTACAACTCATTTGCATAGCAATTTTTTTTAATAGATTTTTTAATTGAATTAATCTATTTTAAAATAATAATAATAATAATAATATCCTAGTGAGCTTGTTTGAATGGTCGGTTCAGTCCCCAAAACGTAACGTTTCACTCGAAAGTTTGTGTCCTTAAATGCTCGCGAGAGAGAGAAAAAGGAGTTCCTTTTGTAACTGCCATGGAGTTCTAGGGTTACAGTAGCAAGCAAGGATCCATTTCCCACCGAGAAGCTCAAAGGATTGAAACATAGACCCCCGGCGATGGCCCCTAATTTCGATGCCTTGCGAGCTTTTGAGGAATATATTTTGCTGCACTGGCTGCATAACAAGAAAGAAAGAAAGAAAGAAAGTAAGGACTTCTTTGTGTAGAACAGCAATGAAGAAAGGACTTGATGTTTTGGAGGAGTGATCGAGGATCTGAAACTGTTGCGGTGGTTTTTGTTGTTGTTGTTGCAGCAACGACTCCAAGTTGTAGTATCTGCGGATTTAAGGAAGTATTTTTGAAGTAGTATTCTCTACCTGTTGTATCAGGTCCTGTTGCAAATTATAGCATAGGATTTCAAGAAGTATCTCGCATTTTTAAAGTATTTTGCATCTGCAAACTGTAACTTGCATCAGATCCTGCAAGCTGTCTATAGTAGAGGATTTAAGGAAGTATTTTGCACCTCCAACTACTGCATCTGAACAACTGGATTTCAGGAAGTATCTCGCATCTCCAAAGTATTTTGCATCTGCAATTGTTGCATCAGATCCTGCAAGCTGTATATAGCACAGGCTTTAAGGAAGGATTTTGCATCTGCAAACTGTAACTTGCATCAGATCCTGCAAGCTGTCTATAGTAGAGGATTTAAGGAAGTATTTTGCATCTGCAACTAGTACTGCATCTGAACAACTGGATTTCAGGAAGTATCTCGCATCTCCAAAGTGTTTTGCATCTGCAATTGTTGCATCAGATCCTGCAAGCTGTCTATAGCAGCGGATTTAAGGAAGTATTTTGCATCTCCTGCAACTGTGTTTTGCATCAGATGATCCTACAAGTTGTAGCTGCCAGGGGCTGAAATTTTATGAAAGCATAATTTTGCATCTCCTGTAACTGTTGATCATACTAAAAAGGCTTGGAAATATGGAATCCGATCGTGCCTCAAAAAGTGGAAAATTTGTGTCAGGAGACATGGCTGCAATGACGCTTTAAATTCCGCTGCTGCTTGTGCTGTTTTCGAGAGTTTGTGCCGTCATCGTCGTGTCGTCGTCATAAATTCGCCTCAAGGAAGCTGTAGCGTCGCCTAGAATCAAAATCGACAGCAATCAGGATTTCCTAGATCATGCATGCATGCAGCCATCTGTCTCTCGGACTACGTTACACAAAAGCATAAGTTTCGTCGACTCGTGGCGGTTCCTCAAAGTCTTTGCTAATCTCGAGTCTCATCGCCGCACACCAAGCATCTAACAGAATTCGGAAGCAGCAGCAGCAAAAGAAGAAGAGCATGCAAAGAGGAACAAGAGTACCCAATCGAGCTGCACATGATATAAGAAGAGAGCGCGCTAGCTAGCTGCTCGCATGCAGAAGAGTAAATACGGAATTCTTTCAGATACTTGTTACAAGTACTGTGTGAAACTGTACAGCACCTTGTGTTTTTGTTGCTAATTCGGGACTACAGCGAACAGCAGACTACTCGGATTCTCTTCAGGATTGGCACTGGACATCGTCGGAGTCGAAGAAGGATTCTAAAAGCTGCGAAATTTTCCTTCTGAGACAAAAGGGGTTTGTGTTTTGTCTGTCTGTGCGGTTTGAATCTCTGAGTTTTGTAGTAGTTTGGTTTCGTGTTGATCTCGCGGTGTCTCGAATTCCAAGAGTTTCGATTCCAAGATTCTGGTATATATCACAACGAGAGAATGCCTCGTGGACGACCAGCAAAAGGGGCCAAAAAAGGCCAACCTGTGAAAGCCGCAGCTGATGAAGTCGAAGCTGGTAGGTTTTCCTTCATTCTTCTCTTCGCTGCAGTTGTAGAAACTCCATGCTTCGGAGGGCTAGAAAGATTTGATGTTGATGACGTTGAGAAAGTTGCACATGTTGGTGAATCGTCTTCTCTTTGAACTAGCAGTACTCAAGCCTCCCAATTGCTCGAGCCTTGCAATTTGCTTCCGGCAACGACCCGTCTGCTTAGGGTATGGAGGGTTTATGCAGCAGCAATACCATATCCTATGTAATCTTTAAAAAATTATGAGCATCTTGTCATCTCCTGCAAACCCTAAACTCTAAACCCATTTGTCTTCCCATCTCTTAGCAGCTTGATCCCAGACCTGCAAAAGAAGTTCAGTTCAAGGTTTCTTAAACAGTATGGGTTTAGGGTTTAGGGCACAAAGTGATGATCAGTGAAGCTCCCTATCGTTTTACTCTTGAAGGTTGTGTTATTTTTGTGTCATGTTCAAGTTGAGTTGCTGAGTTTTTTGTGTCAGAAATGAGGAATTCTGAGAAGGTGAGATCAGAAAATGATGGAGATGATGATGCTCTTGATGTGATTATGCAAGGTTTGTATCTTCAACCTTTCACATGATTCAGGAACACATCTATGCTGTGCTTTATTTTGGTCCACAGTTCACATGATGGATTTCTTCTCTAGAATTCAACATTGACAGATTGTCTATTGCAGAGTCAAAAGATAGAGCAAGAAAGCGCAAGTCTGAAGAAGTTTCAGACACTAAGGAATCTGAGCAAAACATAGCCTCAGAGTTGAAGACAGAACAAAAGGAAGAACAGAAGGAGAAGGAGGAGTGGGAATTGGCAGAGAGATCCAAGCAAGAAGGACCTGAAGAGATTGAAGTTTCAGACACTAAGGAATCCCAGCAAAACGTAGAAGCAGAGCAGAAGACAGAACAAAAGGAAGAGCAGGAGGAACAGGACTTAGTGGAGAGTTCCAAGCAAGAAGAACCTGAGGAGATTAACAGTTTAGACACTGAGGAATCTGAGCAAAATGTAGCCTCAGAGCAGAACAAGGAACGAAAGGAAGAGCAAAAGGGGAAGCAGGAGCAGGACTTAGCAGAGAAGTCCAAGCAAGAAGAACCTGAAGATATTGAAGTTTCAGAAACTAAGGAATCCAAGCAAAACATAGCCTCAGAGCAAAAGATGGAACAAAAGGAGAAGGAGCAGGACTTAGTAGAGCAGTCCAAGCAAGAACCTGAAGAGAATGAAGCTTCAGAACACAAGGCAGAAGACAGAAAGGGTGATGGAAATGGTGAGTTGAAGCAAGGACCTAAACAAGTCCTCATAAATCGTGCACCAGTACTTACACTGTGGGTTGCAGTCGTTGCAGAGAGAGAGGGCTACACATTTGAGGAAGGATTATCATTTGGAAAATTCATATCAGGGCTTTTTGCTCGCACCAAGGGCAAGCGGATTGGCATCTTTGATGATGAAATGGAATCAGAGGTTCAAAAGGCAGCTGAGAAGGGTGGTTCCAAAAACCGGAAGAAAAGAAAGGTGGAGGAGGTGGAGAGGTTTGAGGTCTTTGGAATGAAGCTTCCTGGTAAAAGATTAGAGAATGGACTTCGTCCTGCAGTCCAGAATGGTAAACCGATTTATCCAAATGTGGTGAATGCATACCTCCATCGAGCATCGGGTGTGGATTTTGATCCTGTGAAAGGTAAGAAATGCTTTCATAGCACTTTGATTTCTTCAACAATCTTCATTGATTTCTGCAGCAATCTTCTGACCATGATGCCGCAAAAAAATGCATCAGTTGCAGATCATTGGTTAAGATTTCTGGTTGTATGATGTTATGACAGAGCTCAAATCAACTGCATTGCAAACCTCATGTGGACCCATATGCACTCAAGGAAATGTACTTTGCAGAAGTGAAACTTATAGAATCTATACAAGCATTATGAGCTAAGTTTATTGATCCTTTTTGCTTATGAACATGAGGTTTCTTTAATGTGCAGCTGCAATGGAAGAGCTAGCAAGAGCAATTCCTTCTGACAAGATTGGGAATGAGGCATACCATCTTTATGAGAAATTTAGGCCACAAGTGCAAGATGGACCAAAAGGATGGGGTGCTAAAGGTGTTTTGGACTTGAACCTTATCCGGCATTTAGCACAGGAATATACAAAGAGTTGAAAATCAGGAGAGCCCGTCTGTCACACTGCAAAAGCAAGACTCCTGAGACTGTAAAAATGTATAGTGTATTTTGACCAAAGGTTGTTTATAGCTGTATAGCAAGTGAAAAAGATGTCCCCATTTTTCAGTTTAAGCAAGGCATTTGCGGAACAGATGTGGAGAGTTGGGACATTTACATGTCTCTTCAGGCAGGCACAAGAACATGCACAAATCTGTTGACAGACACCCAGACAATGCCAGGCAATACTCTGAGATCTTGTCTGGGGCCTGCATGGGTCAGATTCAAATATGTTCTTCTCATGCCCAAAGTGGTTATCAGCTCCTAGTTATTCACTTGATGCAGACGATACAAAGCATCAATGAAATCAGAAGACAGAAGTTCAAGACTGAAAGGGTTGCTGCTTCTTGTTCTGAATGTAATTGCAATCAAAACAAAGTTATCAGCAAGCAAAGAATCCCTCCAGCTGAGTGATTATTGCATGCACAACAGTACATGAACTTTTGCAGGTAACAAAAACTTGAACCCAACTTTGCATTAGCAATCTGTTTGATTCTCTCTAGATTTGGGCGCACACAAAACCTGCACAACTATTTTTCAAAAAGGGAAATTCTTTTTCAGAAACGTGTTTAGGGTTTAGAGACCCCAATAAGCAGGAGCAGACATGATCACCAGGATATCATTCACTGACACGATAGAACTAAGCACAGCAGCAAGTACTTTTGGTGAACAGCCAGGTTTCACAATCTGCTTCACCTGCGCCACACATGCACCACATCAATGCATTCAGTTGTGGACATTTTCTGCCCGTTGCTGCACATTATGTTTACTGTACACTGGCACTAGTTTCATGCCAACAAGAAAAAGTCAAGAGAACTGTGCCAATTTTACCTTGTCAAGGTATGTGCACAGCTACTGGATCTTGCCAATGTAGTTGTTTCCTTCTGTGGATAGAATCTATCGGATTGAATTAAAGCCTTCTGTGATTGAATTGGATCCAGCACCTTCAAGCTGGATCGGACCTGGGTTTCTGTACAAATCCTCCATAAACCAGGTACTGGCATTCTGAGTTAGCAATATGTTACACAAACGAAACACAATTAAGTTACATTCTATTATCCACCCAAAAGACCAATGGCAGCACCACAAAATCACCCACACATTAGTGACAACAAATCTGTTGCCAAAAACCAGCCTTCTTTGTCACATGAGTTCTGCATACTCCTGATGCAAATAGAAAATAACTAAAGGAAGTGTTTTGTTGATTGTAACAGCAGACCCAGAGAGCCAAGAAAAGGAATGTTTTCAACAAGACCTTCTGGCAGAGGCATCACACCATGATATTTGCCTCTAATCTACTGTTCCATCTTCAGGACCACAAGCTTGATGGCTGAATGGTGACTTAACAGATAGAAGCAAACACTGACTGAGAATATGCAGCCTCAGGTAATTTGCTGCATCCAGAAAAACTCCCACTAGGATTGCAGATCCTCCAGATAGAAGGCACTCATATGTTGCTCCTGTTGGGCTCAACTTGCATCCCTAATCTGCTGTATTACATCAAACAATGTCATCCTCGACATTTCAACTTCCTCACAAAGTATGAACTGGTACCAAAAACATCACATTGCCCTGCAAACAACCGATCTCAAGTACATGCACTTCTCTTGGCCACACAGTACAACAAAATTATGCATCTTGTGAGTGTAATCTAGTTACCATGTTGGGGTTACCAACTGAAAAGTTCATTCCAATGAAATGTGAGACACCTGCCTTCCCATAAAGCCTGCTGAAGTAGTACTCCAGAAGCAGAAGTGCTTTTCCAGGTGGCTGTGCCTCTTGGCATTTACCTTTTCTGCAGAGAAAGCATCAGTACACATGTTGCTAATAAGCTGTGAGTACACACCTACAATTCACATATCCACTTGTCAAGAACCATGCTTCCCGCTTCCCATCATACCAAAACTATCCACAAAACCTGAACTACAATGATAACAACCCCCCATCAAGACCAATCAATGCTCTACCCTTCTGCATGGAAGGAGCATGTTCAAGACTGCCAAAACTGTAATCCAGACTTGTTCTAGATATACCTTGCAGGTGTTGCCAAACCTGACATCGGTCTCAACAAACTGTTTCTTCAACTCTCCAGCAAATTGTAATGGGTTTGCCAATCACCTGTAGGAGTAAGAAGTATACATGTTGAATTTCGGTCCAGTTGGGTCATTGCTAAAACAAGCTGATAACTTGATCAAAATACTGACAATTGTTTGCAGGTTTTGTTCCACTGCTTTCACTGACTTGAGACAGCATATAAAGTAGACCACCCAATACACAACAATGAAAAAGGCAAGAATCAAAGAGAAAAAGCACAAGCAAAGTACAAGCAAGTGGAAGAGCACCTTAGTTGCACATCCAGATGCAGCAAAAGTTTCCACCAACTGTGTAGCATTTGTGTATGTGCTGCAGCCTGGTTCAAACTCCAACCACAAGATCTAGTAGATCAATCTTTATACTGAGTTTCTGACCTTCTTTTTATGACAATGCCAACATGGGACATTCTGGAGGATTAAGTTGAGGCTAGATCTCTTCCTTGACAGAGATGGAAAATCTACAACACCACAATGTGTACATTGTGAATCATCAAAGTCACTTCATTATTTTCTCCCATTCCTATAAATTGCAGCTAATAATCACATGCACCTTGAAGATACTTCATGATACGTTTCACAACTTTTCAATGTTCATATCCTAGCTTTTGCATGAATTGACTTATAGTTGTTATTACAGTCACAATGTCAACCCCAATTATAATCATGGCATACACGATATAGATCCAGCAGTTGCCTTGTATGGTATTTTTCCCATTTTAACAATCTCCTTTTTTGAACCAAGAGTTTATTCTTTGTTGAATTGGACATTGACATCAAGAGGTGTCATAATAACTTTGATTCTTCCATTCCAAACCACTTGAGCGCTTTGGTGCCTATGTATTCAGCTTGACCAAGGTTGATCATCCTCTTCATTCGATCTTTGGTCACTTGGATGCCCAAACAAAAAGGAAGTTCTCCCAAACCTTTCATGTCAAACTTTTCAAAAAAAATTGTTTTGATCCTTTTGATTTTGTCAATATTTTTATTGAAAATCAATAATTCATCCATGTAGAATACTAAATAGACAACTTGTTCTCACTCCATCAAGACATATATGTTTGTATTAGATCGACATTGATTGAAGCCCTTTTGCTTTAGAAAACCATCAATCCTCTTGTTCTACATTTGAGATGATTACTTAAGCCCATATATGGCCTTTTGAAATTTGTAAACAAAATCTCTCTAATTAGGTTTTTTATACCTTTCTAATTGCACCATGTAAAAACATTCTTTCAATCCACAATGGAGAAAAGTTGATTTTACAACCATTTGATGGATTTCAAAATCCAACATAACTCCTATTCCTAACAACACTCATATTGATGAATATCTTGCAACTAGCACAAAAGTTTTATCATAATTGATTCCTTCAACTTGGGAGTATTTTTTCGCCACTAATTGCACTTTGTAGCAATCAATCTCACCATTTGTATTCCATTCCAGTTTGAAAACCCATTTATAACCAATAACCCTTTTTCCTTCAAGTAATTTCACAAGCTACCATGTTTTATTCTACAACAATGAATTGCATTATGTCTTTTTCTTTTCCCCACTACATTTTTTCTTTTTTTGGAGGGCTTCTATTAGGGTTCCAAGTTCATAAAAAATGGTGGCAACAAAAGCATAATGTTTGAACTTTATGGGTGCACCTTTTAATTGAGCTCACCTCTTCACAACTTGTTCATCTGCTAGTATGTTTGCAAACTCACTTGGAATAACTCCATTAGGTAGTTGGTATGTTGGTTCCAATAGGAAGCATGTTTACTTCCTATGACTTGATTCTTCAATTCCCACTTCATCGTCATTTTCCAACTAAATGTTTATAAACTCCTTTTTGATTTTTGGTCTTCCTATAATTTAATTTTTATTGAAGAATCTTTTGTCATAACTTCATTAAATACCAAATCTTGATTGATAATCAATTTCCTTGTAGATTCCTCTATGAATTTATAAGCCTTAGAATCCATCCAACAAAAACACATTTAATGTTGTTAAGTTCTAGTTTGGTTATTGAGCCATCAAGCTTTTGCACGTATGTTGTACACCCAAACACTTTTAAATGACTCACAAAAAGCCTTTTTTACCCCATGCATGTTTAGGTGTCATTCCAATCACAACCTTGTGACAATTTCTAACCTTGAGTTAAACCTATTATATTCATAGGTTTTACCCAAATTTTTGGACTCAAACCATTATGTTGCAACATGTTGCAAGCCACTTACACGATTTTTTGATTTACTAGTTTCATAATTCCATTTTGTTCATGAAGGGCTATAAGCATATAGACTTTTGATATTGGATCCCATGACCTTTCAAAAATATTTCAAGCTCCTTGGAAGAAAACTCTCCACCATTGTCATTCTTAAGGATTTTTAGCTCTTCCCAATTTGGGTTTCAACAAACATTTTGAATTCCAAAAACTTGGAAAAACATTCTCCCTTTCCTTTTAAGAAATAACAATTTTTTTCCCTAAAATAGTCATCAATGAAGGTCAAGAAGTACCATACTCCTCCAAGAAAAATGATTTTTGTTGGACCCCAAACATTCAAGTGAACTAATCCAATCTAGCTTCTATGCATGATCTTCCTTCTGTAGGAAATGGTTCCCTATGTTACTTCTTGAGCACAGGACCTTTGCAAAATTCCAATTTTATGGAAAATCCATCTATTGGTCTTTGTTTTACTAGTGACTTCAAATTGTCAACACCAAGATGGCCCAACAATTGATGCCATAAGTTTACATCATATACAACTTGCACTTGCAACTACATGCACTAGCTCTATTGCACTTGTAGCAACATGTGTTGGCTTTGTTGCACTTGCAAAATGTGCACTCACACCATTGCATTCGCACACTCTATTGCATGATATGTAATGCACTATAATTCATAAAGCTGATTTTTTCAAATCCCATGCACAACCACATATTTTTGACTATTTTTTAATTGACACACATCATTGTCAAACTCAACACTATACCCTTGAAATGTTGTTTTACTCACAAAAAATAGTTTTGTTTTAAAACTAGGAATGTACATGACATCATTACACGTGGTGAAAATTATGTTAGTTCTCACTATTAGTTCATTTTGATTTTCCCTTTCCAATGCCCTCTAGTGTTGAGTTATATCCCTTTTTTTTTTTACACAAGTAATAGCCATTCAAATTCAAAAAACTAGTCTCTTCTATGACATAGGTGCATGGAGGCACCAAATTTGACATACCAAGTTTCATCACCAAATACTAACAAGTTGTAATAACTATTTTTTTTACTTGGATGGTCAATAACATTGTTTCCATGCTCATTTTTCTATGCATTATCAACTTTCTTGATTTTTTTGTCTTTTTTTCTTTTTGAACATTATTTTGCCCAATGACCTTTCTTTTTGCAATATTTACAAATATTTTGAAATTTGTCTCTCACATTCTTTTTGAAGCTTTTACATTTTTTATTCTTATAAACTAAAGTTATGTCACCTTTATTGGAATCATCACCTCTCTCCCTCCTCGTGAGTTCTTTGTTAAATAATTTCATGGTAACAACTTCCTAGGTTAGTTTGGTAAACTCATAGAACTCTAATGATGTGACAAATAGGTGGTAATGATTAAGCAGACTCATGCAAAGCACCATCACCTTCACCTAAGGTGGCATTATAGCTCCAATGGCATCAAACTCTTCTACCATTGCACTCAACTTGTTGACATGTTCTGCCAGATAGTAAACTCTCTCTAAACTAATATCCTTGGGACCGGCCGGAAGATATTAGTTTATGGAGGATATTAATTTACACAAATTATATGGGGGGTAACAAAAATCATTCCGGAACTTGCTAGAGCAGCATGAAAGGTCATGGAGGTTAGTAGAAGGTCATGGATCATTGGGGAAGGTAACGGAACCTTGTGGAGCTTGGTGGAGGATCAAAGAAGCACGTAGAAGATCATATGACATGAGTGGTAGAAATCTTGG
>Ga0116229_10005927_pt1 | contig 19787 bp, 15 predicted proteins | sample S1TSphgellanicum_3_FD_87313 | JGI IMG/M metagenome (GOLD analysis project Ga0116229, IMG submission 87313) | Host-associated microbial communities from peat moss isolated from Minnesota, USA - S1T2_Fc - Sphagnum magellanicum MG | ecosystem: Host-associated > Plants > Peat moss > Unclassified... | reverse complement strand
TTATGACTAATTTTAGGACTAATTTTAGCTTTATGACTAATTTAAGTCATATTAATGTATTAGTCAACATAGACAAGTCCACATGCCCACTCACATTCACCACATGTGTAATATATTATCTAATTTGATTATAATCCTAGATTTTTTAGTCATAACAAACTTTGATACTTTGAATGTTAGTCATGATGCACACATTATATCAATTTAGACGTGATTGTAATATGACAAAAACCATGAATTTGTAATATTCTATGAATTCAAAAATTGAACAATTTTTTTAAGTTCCATTTTTGGAAGTCCAAGAGATAAAATGGAGCCCTTTTTAGTTCTTTTTTGGATTTCCAAACCTAGAATTAATCCATTTTTTTCAAGTAATCCATTTTTTGGTCTTGGAAAATTAATTTTTCAAACAATAAATGATATCCTTAAAAAAAATTGAATTTTTTCCTTAGAATTTATTTAGCTTCCAAAGAATCCTTTATTTGACCTTGTGGGTTCACAAAACTAGAAAAAAAAAGTCCTTAAAAAAAAATCATTTTTTGAACTTGCAATATATATATATTTCAAAGAGTCCATTGTTTTTATGTTGGAATTGGAATCAAAGGTTATTAGGAACCAAAGATGATGGGGTTAGGAATTGAATCTAACTTAATTTGAAATTTAAAAAAAGAATTGGAACTAAATTGCCCCCTGATTAAAAAACCAAAACCAAAACTAAAGCCCATATTTGAAAAAAACAAGGAATTGAAATTGGTCCATTACAAATGTTAAGAATTAGAATCAAAAGGTTGCCCTAAAACCACATGGATGCAACATTTGTGAAATGTGTTTATAATCACATGAATACTCACAAACATGATCTATTCAAGATGAAATGTTAATTCATTATACAAATTTCAATAACAACACATTAAACCACCATCTTGGATGTGGTTTGTTGTGAATTTTTTTCAACATATTAAATTTCATTTCCATTTAAATGTGGTTTACAATAGTTTTCATAAATAAGAATGTAAACATATAACCACATTGTAAATCACCAAACCTAATAACCATGAAACACAAGTACTATTAGGTCCATTGACAACACATTTTGTAACACATTTTGAATGATAAATATACGTTTTTAATTGTTATTGTACACTTGAATATTTAAAATCAAATTTGTTAGATTATGCTTTGCCCATAATGTGAATTCGAAGGCAATCATTTGCATTTCCCTTAACAATATGTGCATTCCTTGGGTTCTATTTAATATCATTAGCCTATCCCACTCCTTGACATCCCAATTTGCCCATGCCATGATTTTTTTACTCATCAATATCCCAATACTTGATTACCCATTTTTCACATTTGCACCCATAACTTCTCTATTAAAAATACATCTTATGAATACCACACTTTTTTGGTAGCATTTTTTTAATCTTTTTTTGGTAAGTTTTTTTTTTTTTTTTTTAAATTTTTTTTTTTTTTTTTAAACATATTTTTGAAAATTTGAACATTTCCATAATATGCGTTATATAATTCATGTTGAAGCTAGCAAGGTATTATGGAAAATCTTTCTGTAAAATGCAATATATAAGTCTATTGTATGCGTTTCCAATTGATTGATATGGAAGATTGCATTGGAAAACAACTAAATTTATGTTTTCAATTTGCTAGCCAAATCACACTTGTAATTAACAATAACAATCATGATATTAAAACAAACCACTAAAATTGAACCTTGTATACAAACCATGACTCAACTTTCTTTCAGTAGTAAACCTATTTCATTGGTTACTCCCATTCACCAATGGCCTATTGATGGCCAGAGTACCTTGATGTTTGGTGAGCATATGCCAAAGCATCAAGTTCCTCTTGCTATGGATATTCTCATGTGACATTGGCACAAAGAAGTGGAATCTGCCAGAAACCAGACAGGACACAATGTAGTTTGGTGTTCAATTGAACAAGTCGGAGTTCACAATGTATTTGGCTCACAAACACAAAACCATATCCGACCCCAAACATCCAACTCTCATAACTAAGAATAAATGCAAGTGATAAGAAACTGCAGGCAGCACCTGTGTATAGTTGTTGGGATTGGAAAGAATGGCATTGATTATGTACAGCATGGGGTGTGATTCCAGTACCACCAGAGAGCTGCAGCCAAATGTCTACATCTGAAATTCAACACCAACAGTTTAAATTATTTCCCCACAAACTTGTCTACTCAAGTAGACCAGGACACCCAACAAGCAAGCACCAATCAAGGCATGACACAAGAATTGAGAGGATCCTACGATGCAGAGTGTTTGCAAGATAGCAGAATGCATTCTAACATATGAAAAGCCTTGTCACATACCAGAACAGACCATCTAACTATGAGATTGGGTTTGACCTTACAATACCCAAATGCCTCTTCATGTTTGCATCTTTCCACAGGCCTATGCATCAACTAATGAGACACCATTAGCCTGTCTGTCTTTAGAAAGTAATTTCAACAGCCTCCAAATGTTATTTCAAGCTATGCTTGTCAAGAACTACCATACAAACACACCCATTCAAAACCAAGCCTATTTCACATATTGATCCAACTGGGACATTGCCTACCTTTTTGCTATGAAAATTCAAGAAAGACAGTTGTTATCTGACTTACTCAGTGCTCATTTGCTTGATTGCAGTATATTAGGAGCTATACCAATATCAGGAGAAGTCTAAGTAGACATGGCAAATCAAGCTGCAGGTCTCCACTCTTTTAATTTCTAACCAGATTGCTTGTCACCAATTTGTGACACACATTGATCATTTGATAGCACATTGAACTCTGTTTCTTTCTACACTCACAAATTCACAATGGACAGTGAGATGTCTACTCATTCACTTCAAGAGTGTCTCCAGTCCTCAGTTGTGAAATATGGTGGCTCATCTTACCTTCTGGATATACCTGTAAAACACAAACTGTAAAAAATGGCATCATAAACCTGGACATAAGTGTGGATCTGAGTGACACATAAACAGTACCAGTTCAAGTTTCTTACCTCTTCTCTATGTCAGTAGCCTAATGCATTAGGGGGAAGCGGGTGCTCACCATGTTCTGGTGGTGGGTTCAACCATAAGGTTCAAATCCCATACATACTTCTAGATCTACCCTGTCTGATAGTCAAAGATGATGGTCATTGCAGGGTGAAATGGTCATATAAAAATGCAAGAATCATGGTCTTTGTTCAAGTCTTGTCAGAAGATTTTGGAAACCTAAGCAACCTGTTTCTGTCCTTTTCTTAGTATCCACATTTACCATTGAAGGATAAAGGAAATACAGGGGTTTCTCTTAGAAGTGTGATTGAGTGTCTCCATCTATCAGGTAACTGCCTTCTTGTCAGATGTGGATACATTCTAAAGTGCAGGAACAAGGTTGATGTGGTTGCCCCACTTCTGTAGGGGAGAGAAAGCCTTAATATTCTCAAAATTGCCAACAATTTGGTTATGTGTAGACTTCAAAAACATTGAGACTGCCAGTAGGAGCACTAATGAGCTGCTATTCATAAACATGGATACCTTCTAGAACCTTTGCCACTAGCGGGTCTTTTGGAGTGGTGTTAGGAGAAAAAATCAACCAAGCAGAGGAAAAGGTGGGAGCTTACCATACCTTCTGAACAAGCAGGAAGCCATTGGGATGCCAAGCTTTGCATCTGGATTGAATGCAAATCTGCTCAACTGCCAATTACTCACATATTTGATCCCAAAAAGAATCGAATCTCCTTGAACATCAAGGCTGGGTGTAAACTATTGCATTGATCAACTCTCTCAGATTCTTGCAATTGTGAAATTCACCTTCTGTGTTTGGATCTGAAATTGCCAATCCAAAACTCCAAGGTTAAGCAAAAATGAGTTTCTTGCAAAACCACACAGAACATAAAAGAAACAGCTGATTTGATTCTGAAACAAGAATGAAATTTCAGAGAACTCTGATACAAGCTCCAACCTTATGAAGAAAGATTTTACTTGATTCTATTAGAGGGCAAGAAAGATATTGAAGCTGAGGTCTGGAATCTGGAACAAGCATTTTGCCACAAGCGTAAAAGTTCATTCTCTGATACAAGCTCTAGCTTTAGGAAGAAAAAAATTACTTGATTCTATCAAAGAGCAAGAAACATACTGAAGCGGAGATCCGAAATCTGGTAAGAGAAATGTGGAACAAGCATTCTGAAACAAGCATGAAAGTGCATTCTCTGATACAATCTCTAGGCTTATGAAGAAAGATTTTGCTTGATTCTATCAGAAGTGAGCAAGAAACATACTGAAGCTGAGATCTGAAATCTGTAAGAGAAATCTGCAACAAGCATTCTCAACAAGCATGAAAGTGCATTCTCTGATACAATCTCTAGCCTTATGAAGAAAGATTTTGCTTGATTCTCTCAGAAAAGACCAAGAAGCGTACTGTTCAGTTGAGATCCAACATCTGCTAAGAGAAATCAACCGAATAACTTGAGGAGATTTGTGTGTTTTCAAGGAATTGTGAACAAGCAGAGTTGATTGTGATGATAATTGCAGCAGCGAAAAATGCATCTGGATATTGTTGCTGCACTTCATCTCTTTTAGCTCCGAAGATTTTCCCCCAATACTTTTCTCCTCAAGAAAAGAAAGCGAAGAAGATGCTAGAAAAAGCTTGAGCAAAACCAGTTATTATTAACCGAGAACGAACAGATTTCTCTTCCTGCAAGTGTTGATTTGAACGCTACAAGACTCTCACACATCTTTGAATGTAGATTTGGATGCATCGAAATAGAGCAATTGTGAAAGAGAACAGTTGAAGGACAATGAGGAAAGCACTGAGAAACAAGGAGAGCAGTTGAAGGACGACGAGGAAAGCAACTGAGAAAACATACACTTGTTTGTTTTTTGCAAGAGCCGGTTTCCAATCGCCATCGCTGATTCAAAACCCAGGCACATGAGAAGAGAGACCGGATTTTGTTCTGGTGATGGTTGTATACATATCCCCCGCTACTGGCACCCGCCCGCAATTGGAGTCGATCTTAGGGTATGATAAGCTTTCCAAAGACGAAGAATTTGCGCAATCTGATACCTAGAAACCTTGAACACTTGGAGCGTTATAGTGTTGTGGTCAAGAGAAGAGAGAGAGCAGCGATGCCGTGATGGAAGACGCAACTGCAGCACAATTGGCACCTTTTCTTGCGCGCTATGGTCTTGTTGTGCAACTCTCGAACTCCAAGGGTCGCTGCTTGATCGCATCCCGAGCTTTCAAACAAGGTGAGTATGTTGCTAAATGCTCATTATTGCAAGTTTCTCCAACTCCTCGTACCGCCCCAGCCTTCTTTTCCACTCTTCTTTCTGATCAAGACTGTGGAGCATGAAGCTGAGGAGAATGAGGCAGACACGGTTTGTTTTGTTTTCTTGCACAGGAGCGGAGGTGCTTGCGCAGGAGCCTTACGTTGCAGTCTTGGATGGCAACTCGCAGCACAAGCGATGCGATCGGTGTTTTTCACTGTCAAGCAATCTGAAGAGATGCTCAGCATGCAAGAGTGTTTTCTACTGTTGCATTCTATGCCAGGTACTGTCAGCAATCTCATTCCTGACTCAAGAAGCTCCATTGCAAACTTTTGAACAACAAAATCCATTCCCCCCGCCCTCGTTCTGCATCATCATCATCATCCTCCTGCTTTGTAAATAATCTCAAGATGATGATCTACCATCTGAGTTCTAATCCAAAATGCAACCTCTTCTGAAGAAGTCTCACAATGCGTCAGATGCAAAACTCTCATCAACCTGCTTCTGAGAATCTTCTTCTCAACAAGCTTCACATCAGTCCATAACCCTCTGAATCCAAGAGATGGGTTGATTCCAGATTCTGTGTGCATTGGAGACATTCAGCAATAGCATGTCTTAGTGATTGATCTACATAACCAAAGTACATTGATGATTGATGAGGACTAGTATGAGCACACCAGTGAAAGAGAAGGATCACACCACTGTCTCTAGGGTTTGACTTACATTCGCCAGTGCTGCTGGAGTAGAAGTTGTCCAGCAGTAATGTGTACCTATCGTCATTCCTCATTGATTCATCCACTGTGGAAAGCTTTCTTTCTTTCCATTGGAAGCCCTAAGCCCTAAACCCTGAGATGTAGTTGGTGTTGTTTGTTTGTTTGAGCAGAAGAAAGAATGGTTGTTGCATAAGTATGAGTGCCAGGCAACTGTCAAGCTCTTCAAGGAAAAGCAACGTACCTTGACTTCTTCCTTGCGGTTGATGCTTCGGCTGTGGATCAAACGTAGATTGCAAGCTGAAGGGGTGAGTGAGTCTATATATATAGCAACCTCTTCTTCTTCCCTCATCTTGTTGTATTTGGTGTTTTGAGCATGGATGGTGTTAGCAATTCTTTCTTGCTTCTTTGGTGCTGTCTTTCTCTTCTGTTGGCTGCATATATTTAGAGAGATTCTTATTCTGAGAGCAGTCCTGGCAAACCCTTAAGTAGTTTGCAACAAAGACCTGATCATACTTGCTGTCTGTTGTGTTTTCTCTCTTGGGACTTTTGCAGTTTATTCCTAAAACACCAAGTGATTGCTATGAAATTTGCAAGGAATTGCCCACCCGTATCCTTTCCAGACGATAATTTGCATGTATATCCTTACCTTTTGTTAAGTATTGCAGAAGTTTTCAGCAGATCTGGAAAACTTTGAAAAACTGTAGACATCAATCAGAAGGTGCTGTGGATATGTGTCAAAGGTGGATATCTATATTCCTTCATGAAATTTTTTGCAGACATGGCAAATACAGGTGAAGAACGGTTGGTACTTTATGCACAAATGGCCAATCTAGTGCAAATGATGGTGGATTCTGACGATGTTGAGATCAAGGAAGTCACAAAGGACTTCTGCAGAGTAAGCAAGCATCTGGATTTTGTTTTCCCCTCCAGGAATGAGATAGGGTGGGACTCAGGATCTGGGGATGCAGTTTTATTTGTTTGCTTTCAGAGCTCAGAATAAGGTTTGAGTTTGATTTTGATTCTTGCATTTCATTTGCAGGCTCCATATTGCAGATTCATGACTTCTGATGTTTGTTATTGTTTTTATGGTGCAATTCTTTAATTTCCATCTCCTAAGAGCGTTGGCACAAAATCCTTCTGGTTTCCTTACTTGTCATGTGTCAGTTTGTTTGCACTGTAATTGCATCTACTGAGTGAGGTCTGGGGTTGCAGTTTGCATGCAATGCTCATACGATTTGTGATGAGGAGATGAGGCCATTGGGGACAGGCCTATATCCTGTCATATCCATCATCAATCACAGGTCTGTTGTAACACCTTCCTCCACTCTATTCATTGCAGTCCTAGATAACTTCATTTCTACTTGTTCAGACTATTCTTCAGAGAATTTCTTACAGTGTTGAGGTTTCAAAATCACTAGGTGGATAGTTTTCTGTTGAACAATGAGGATTTCAAAATAGGAATTAAAAATGTGTATACATTTCTTGTGCTATAATGAATCATTTATGCCCTAAATGTCCAGATCTTGGGGATCACCATTTGAAGTCCCAACAAAGATAAATCAAGAGAGGCTGAAACTACAGAGGTTTTTGTTTAGGACTGCAGTCATGTTTTCTATCCCAATAATGGTTGCATTCCATGGTGTGGCTCAATCATGTACCAAGAGTGTGCTTGAAAGGTCTTGGTATGCAGGATTCCAAGTTAGGACACAGTCTTCCTCTTCTGCTAGGATTGCATTTAGGGTTTAGGGGTTAGGGTTTAAACCCTAAGCCCTAAACCCATGATGTACAGGTCATGGCTTGTATCTCCCAGACTTGCATCTGAAAGTTGTAATCAGCCCTAAAACCTACCATTGACCTGAAACTCTGACCCAGAAACTTGCAACTCAAATGTGCTCCCCTGATAATACATCTTTGGGGTTGTGTTTTGGTGCTCTGTATTCCAGTTGTTCTCCAAATGCTGTGCTACATTTTGATGGAAAGCATGCTGTTGTGCGGGCACTAGAAAACATCAACAAAGGCACAGAGGTTAACTCAATTACCCTGGAACACTCAGTTGGTTTAAGTCTGCTGCATGCAATGGAATCTTCAAGAAGATCAATTTGATAAAATCAGGAGGAAGACAATTGAACAAAGCAATGAAAGGGATTTTAGTTCCTAATTCAAGCTGGAGGGCAGGTGACAATCAGTTATGTGGAGTTAGCAGCAAGCACTCGTGTTCGGCGCCTGGCTCTAAAGGATCAGTACTACTTTGATTGTGATTGTGTTCGTTGCATTGGTTCGGTACACTCTTTTGCCTTTTTGTTCTGCTTCATGCTGCATTGAAAATAAACTCAGATGTGATCCTTGCAATTGTATTGTGCTTTGCTTATCATCAACTTGCCACTTGGAAGTGTATGTCCACTATGACCACCAGCCTAACAAAGAACCTGGCATGAAGATTGACTGCTCAGTTATCAATTGACTTGCTGCTGTAGCTAACCTTCACAGTCATTTTTGTATTTGTTTCCCTCAGCCTGGATTGCTGGGTTTCACCCTGCTTACAACAGACATCCAAGGACGAAATATAGGTTGGTACCAGATAGAGGTTTTAAGGTAATGCTGAAGTGTCTGCTAATCCACCTCTGGCCTGCAGGAAACACAAAATGGGTCTAGAGAGGATGCATTTCTAGAGGGTTACAGATGTATTAATCCCAGTTGTGAAGGGCCTTTGATGCCAGATCCTGGTATGTCCTGATCTTGTTGAAACCAATTGCTTTTTCAGATGTTGTTTCTTTGCAATGCCCAGCATTTTCATTAGTATTTAGGATGAGTGGACCTCACGTAATGCCAAAGGTCAATATCCTGTTTTTGCTATGATCTGCTCCTGTGCACTGGTCTTTGTGGCATCATCATCACAGGTCATGAATGGCAGGCTAGTGGAAATTCAAAAATAGTGCTTTGTGCTTGTCAGGAGATTCAAAGAAGCTCATTTGTGATCTTTGTGGCCTAAACCGCCATGAGGCAGACCTTACTCCATTGGCATTGGAAGCAGAAAAGATTGTTCTGGAAGCATCTGCAATGTACAACTCAGGCAGTATCCTTCTTACAGAAATTACATGTTTGGACATTCAGATCTTTGGTCTGGTGTCAAGATGGTCATACTGACATTCATGTTTATATAGGGATTCATGTGATGTTCATGTTTTGGGTTGAGGAGCTTCCATACTGTGCTCAAGGACCTTGATCAGTGAAGATATCAAGGGTGCAATGGAGGCCTATGGGAAAGCTAAATCTATACAACAGACTGTGTGCCACCCATTATCAGTTAACCTCATGCGAACTCATGACAATCTCTTGAAGGTACCTTTCTTTTGACCATTGGAAAAGCACAGCTGGAAATCTTCTTAGTAATTTTCATTACTGCACAATTTTTCTTTTCATTGGCGTCTGCATTCTCATATATTTTCTAGAGGTACTTCCTTGTCTACTAAGTTACTAGCATATGCACTTTGTATCGGCTGCTTCAGCCATGGTAAACTCAGGTAATAGCTGTTATGAACTGGGCTCATTTCTAGGGTCTGGGACAGATTTCAAGGCTAACTCTTGAATGGACAGATTTACATGGACGTGCAGGATTGGACAGCTGCTTTGGAACACTGTCGGGAAACCATTCCTAGTTATAAACGTAAATTTCCTTGCTTCTCTAATCCTGACCATGCCTTCAGACATATATTCTGTACTTTGATGTTGGTGCTTGTATGTTCATACTCATGTTGAGAATTTGGTGGTGATGGATCACAGGAGCATACTCAAGTTTTTCACCATTACTAGGCCTTCAATTTTATACACTTGGAAAGCTTGCTTGGTATGCTTTTGAAACCCAAGGAATTTGAGTGCTCCTTGTTTGTTTAGATGGACCTGATCACTACTGAATGTTTGCACACACATGTAAGGCTTTGGAATTCAGATGTGCTTGACTATGGAATAAGAATGGCATATGTAAAGCATGTAAAGGTGTGTATGGTTGAAAGCTAACAAGAAGGCTTCCAGAAACATGAACTACTAATGTAATCAGGAATTGATGAGCAATGGAGTTTGATAGTTGTGAGCTTGACATTGAATCCAGGTTAAAGGGGAACACAGCAGAAGCCATCAGTGCATTGAAATCTGCTTTACATATTCTGCAAGTGACACATGGTTCTGGATCTCCTTTGGTGCAAAGTCTTTCATCTACACTCAATGAAGCATTAGCAGAAGCTGCACATTTGCACATACATGTTGCCGAATGAAGACTGGTGACTTACAACTGGGTTTCACCTTGAGGGCTTTATCTTTCAACAGCTATACCTACGGTCTGAAGTGTGAGTAAGAAGGTTCTTACCCCATATCAACAAACTTTATAGTTTACTCATGGAGCTTCCAGATTGATGTGATTAGGGGCTGTTTGCTTTCTACTGTTTAGATTGGACTCCTCTAAGGGATGATGAATCTGCTGTTTCATTGACAACACCCATTTGCATGAAGGCAAACATATTGGATTCTTTTGTGTTTGTGTGTTTCACTTTCACAACATCCAAAAATCATCCTTTGTCTTTCTGGGTGTACCTTAAAACAGGTTTAGTTTGGACATTCATCTGAAGAGGGTTTTTGGGGGTTTTTTTTCCTCAACTGTTTGATATAAAAAATTTGGTGAAAACTTCCAAAATGTTAGCAAATTTGGTAGAATTTACAATAGGTAAACACATTTTTTCAAAAACAAATTCCCAAACTTTGTCTTAAAAATGACAAAAATTGTCCAAAAAAATCCCAATGATCTAGACTAGCCAATTTTATTTCTTCACTGGTCTTTTTGGAGTTGATTGTGATTGGCCAAATCAAAGGCAATCATGTGCATATTCATAAGCCCAAATGTAGTTTCACATTATTTAAAGTTTGAACTTCATCCAAATTATTTTTTATAGGCCATTGTATTGTTCTTAGTGGCCTTGCTCTTAAGGTCCCTTCACACCTAGGTGTGATAAATTGATGGTAACTTAGTGCTACGAGGGAAAAAGAAAACCTATTTAGAGAAAAGTTTAACAAACATAAATGCTAAGGTGGCATCCTTGTTGGCACCTAATGTTTGCAAAATGTTAAGGAAATGTTAGGAATCACAAAATCTTCTTGAAATTTAGAATTAAAAGAAGAAAACACAATGTTTTGTACAAGGTCAAAATGTGGGCGATAAACTCAGTGTTATAAAAGCTAAACACCAAGTTCTATGTAAACGCACTTATCATTTGCCCACCATTATCAAGATCTTCCCTTTTTAACACCATCACCATAGTTCTTTGCATACCATCACAAACCTAGGAGCTTTGTAGTCCTTTTTGCCCCCATCATGAATCTACCATTTGCCAAACCCTTCATTGTTGCCATTGCAAACCTTCTGTTCACCTTCACTCTTTGAGATCCTAACCTTTAAAACTCCACCTCATAGATTTCTTTGAAAGGACAATCTCTAGTAGCATCATGATGTGTAATGAAAATCTTGAGGAAGAAGGTAAGTGCTCCTCCCTTGCAACTATAATTAATTTATAGTCTACATGACACAAATAAAAAACAACATTGTTATATTTATTGATGACTTCAAGTCACATCAATGCAATTGAACGTGTCAACAACATAGATAAGGAGCTCCTACAAAGAAAAAAAGTAGAGGCAAAAAGAAATTGTCAACATAAATTCTAGTGCAATTGAAAGAACACAAAAACAATGGCTCTCATCAATGCATTGTGGGATGAGCACATCACATCTTTAGACATAGTTGATCAATAGGATCAATTTGAGACAATCATAGTGAAGTGGAAAAAAAATTCTACTACAATCATGAATGTATTATGTAGGTTTCTTTTAGCACATGTGCAATGGACTTACATGTAAGGACAAATGGGGGTCAAATTTTGGCATATTCAAGAATTTATGACTACATGCAAAGAACATGGCATAATGAAGATAATTGGAAGAGTGCATGGAACAAGGTTGCTTTGTATTTGCTTTAGTGTTTCAACAAAACCTTTTACAACACAATTTTGAAATTCATGGGGAAGAGGCCAATATTCAATCCTTCACATATTCAAGATCTAATGAAGGAATTTAATCATATATTCAATCACATTGGATTCAACATCGAAAAAACAGTGGATCTCAATGAAAGAGACAAGAACAAACACTCTAAGTTAATTAATAGTTTATTCTTTTTTTTTCACATTTAATTACATGTGCATTTGCAACTAGGATTTAATGGTCTAATTGTTTTCCTTTAATTTTCTTCAATGAACTAACCATTAAATGTGTAATAAGGTTTCCAGTGGGTTTGTGAAAATTTCAAAAGACCCATGATAACTAATGGTAGAAATAGGGCTAGGTAGTAAGTAATATGCATGTAACAAATAGTAAATATTTTATCATGCTGATATTCATAGTGTTGAATATAATAATGTTGTTTTTAGTTAATTAATTATGCTAGATAATTAATTGATTAGTAAGTTGTAAGTTGTAAAATAGTTAATAGTAGGCAATATGTATGTGGGTTAAATAATAGGTAATTTATTATGTTGATATGTGATAATGTTTTTGTATTAATTATTTAATTAATTAGGTAAGTTATGCAATTAATCTATTAAATAGGCAATAAATAGGATAGGTAATAATTAGTAAATAGTTAGTAGGCCATATGTACGTGGGTTAAGTAATAGGTACTTTATCATGTTAATATGTGATGTTTTGGAATTAATTACTTAATTAAGTAGGCAATGTAATTTATTTATTGAATAGGCTAGGTATATGAGTAATTTCTGACGCATTTATAAACATTATGTAGTGAATAAATTATATATCATACATTTAAATTAAAAAAATTTGGTCGTATTATTATTTATTATAAACAAAATTGTATAATATAATTTCTTACATCAATAAGGGTTTGAGACGTGAAAAAAATAAAATTATTTTTACATAAAATATTTATCATAGTTTAATATAAAAATTAAGATATTATATGTGTAGACATAATAAAAATTTATGGTTCCATAAAATCAATTAAGTATATGCTGTTAATTAATATCTAGAAATTAAAATTGATATTTAGAATAATCTTTTGCATTAGAAATAATATGGCTAATATAAAAGATTTTTTATATTTCTATTAAATTTTATTTATGATCCATTTATAAATGTTATATGTGAATAAATTATATATCACACATTTAAATATATTCTATTAGTAAAAAATGATATATCAAGAGAAAAATAAAATGAAGGTTTAAAATATGAAATACACATTTTATTATTATAAATTCATTTATAAATGATGTGATTGAATTATTTTTTACAAAGAATGGTCGTTGAAATTATATTCAATAATGAAATTCAAATATTTTGGTTTCCAAATTGATTTACATTTTTAAAAGGAAAAAATAAATGTGTGTACATTATTGAAAGAACTTTAAGTTTAAACTTTAATCTTGTGATTTGGACGATATTTCAATAAGATATCAAAGATCAAATATGATTTTTTGTGTAATTTTTCAATGAAATAGGTTAAATAGAATGCACATTCTTATTTTGTCACAACATGTGGGGTGGTTTGGTGGTAAAGGAAATGATCTCCATCCTTGGGGTTCAAAGATTAATTCTTACAATGACATGGGTTGTGTGGTCAATGCTAGAATATTGACTGAATATTCATTACCTACTTAGGTTAAATGAACTTTGGTAAGCACAATAGGTGGCCTATTTAGCAACCTAAACTCGTTTTTTAAAACTAACCTATGTAATGACATGTGTCAACATAGTACTTGTTGAACTTAATGAAATTTTATATATATATATATAAATAACGTGACTACATTATTAAATCATAAAATCAATCACAAAATGACGATGTCATGTAAATTGGTTTGGATGGATGAAAAGTCATTTAAGTTGCATCTTTATGCAACTACCATTTTAACTTGGTGCAACATATTGTCCTTTGCAATTGAAATTTTAAGTGAGTTGTTCAAAATGACTAGGTCTTGTAGCAAGTTGCATGTGGTGATTATAACTAAAAATTAGTCATTAATCTAGTTGTTTATTTGCAAATTCCTTGTAGTGTTTTTACGTGGAGTTTTAATTAAAAAAGACATTTAGATGAGATGATTATATAGTAAAAAAGGACTAATTATTTCAAACAACATTTATTACATCTTAATCATATTGAACATGACTAAATTGTTAATTATGTGGACGTTTCTCATTTTTTTTTACTAAAAAATGATATTTATTAATTGATGTGGCTAACATGTTTTGACAAAAAAATAACCATTGTTCATTGATGTGGCTTGTCTTTTTTGACTAAAAATAGCATAAATTAAATAATTAATTAACATTTAAATTTATTTATTAATTACAATTTCTAAGGATGTAAAATGCAAATTTAAATATGTATGCCCCCTAGGCAAGTAGGCCATTTATAGGCCTCCCTTAAACATGTAAGCTTTAAAGTACGAGCAAAGTGTCACAAGAAGGAACTTAAACAACAAGACAAAAGACTACAGATGCAAAGGAAACACAACTGAAACTGAAGAACTAAGAAAGCAGAAAGATCAAATCCCAAGTAGAATGTGGAATGATTGGGGATTTTGCCAAATGTTCTAACTTTGAACCTCTCACCTCCATGTTGACGACCTAAGGCATTAACCATCTAACCACCATGTCATGTGATGACAAATGGGTCAAAACATAATCAAAGGAGCCACAAAAGGCGTCAGATGTTAGATTCCGTCATAAAAAATTAAGGTTTTTTTTTTTTTTTTTGCCATTTGATACCATGGTAATCATGGCACATTATTCTTTTTTAACACACATGAATATCAAGAAACTCCAATTTAAAATCCATTTGATCCAATTTTAAGGTTTGGTTTAGTTAAGGACTTTTGAAAATGAAAAAATCTATCATTAAAAAAAGACATTTTTACAAAGAGTTTTCAAAGGACTCATATAATAAAAATAAGTTGATGGTAAAAAATATGAATGAAAATAACCTATTAGACACATTAAAAAAAAAATTCACAATTTCAAAAATGTGGAATTTTAGAATTTTGAAAATTCAAAATATGTACATTTGAAAATTTAGAATTTCAAAACTTCAAAAGTGTTTTACCACATATAAATGGGGTACAATGTACATGATGTATTAAATAAATTTGTAGTTTACAATACATTAATTCAACTTTTCAAAAAACAGATTTTTTGGTATGATTTCAAATTATCATCATTTTTCAAGATGAAACATAAAATTTGTAAGGAATTTTTACATTTTTACAAATTAATATTTACTCCAAAACGATGAACAATTTTTTTATAATGTATTGGGACAATTTTAATCATTTTTCATAACAAGTTGCAAAAAAAATCATTCAAAAATTCATTCGTATGAAAAAGTTATTTTGGCGCTAAAAGACATGCAAGACTAATGTAAAGGAACACTTGTGGCTCCTTTGATCTTGTTTTGACCCATATAATCTACTTACCATCATCTATTTACCTACAAGTACTTATTTGTGTCCTACCTAACACCAACCTTAACCTACTTATATTACCAATTTACAACGTACATATGTACACACTTAATACCTTACAACCTACATGTTTAGGGGCCTACAAACTTACATTTGACACATGTGTACATAAGTAACATTTTCAAATATTAAAATCTAACACATATAGCATGTAGCAAGCCATGTCACCCATGGAATGACTAAAATCGATCATGCCATAGTAAGCATTAACACCATGTAAACATGACCCAATCCATAAGTAACTAGCATTTTTAATTTGACTAAAAATTTTAGTTTATTTAGTAAAATAAGACATGCTTACTTTTTGGAGGTAAATGTAGTCACATCAATCATTGTTTAATCATAATGCTAAGGAGATTAAAAACATGGTTTTCTAATAGTGGAACATAGCTTTTGTCACTCGAAAGGTAGGGAGCAAACCTATCTTGACCTTTGTTATCTTCAAATAGACCACATTATTGAAAATTTATATTTAAAATAGACATGTGCAACACCAAGTTGAATTTTTCACACTACTTGGAAGGTCCACAAAAAATGCATAAACCTTTTATTGCAATCCACAATAGTTTGGGCCACTAAACTTTAACCACAATTTTGTGGTAGTAATGGTCTTTTGGATAGGAATTTTTTTTATACTGTGTGTTGTCAATTCCACCTTACACACTGTGAAAATTGTACCATGCTTTAAATTCTTCCATTACAATTCTCATTACATTTCCTTGCAACCAAGAAATGGAATCTTCATACACATCATTGAATGCATAAATAAATTCATGCAAAACAAGAGAGACTATAGGCTTTCCAATTGCAAAAAGTTCACTACAACTAAAATAGTTGGCACCTTAAACCAATTTGTAAATCACATAGCAAATGCAAATCTCTATTAAAATTGCTTTTTGATATTTAGTGTTTCATTTTTAAAGGATGAGTTTCAATTGATTTGCAATATTAAACAAAGTGCTCTTGTTCATATGAAAGCTTTCCACTCACTTGTCCTCATTAAACTTGGCTGATAAGAACTTGGAAAACTAGGTAATGTTCTTGGGTTTAACCCATTATCCCAAATCTACTAACGATAAGCTCAATGAACTTGATATTTGAAATTCATGCAAAAAAATAAAGGTGAGAAATAAGTAGATTCCAAAATTTCATGTGTTGTCAAAATATTTGGGTTGAAGATGGTTGATTCATTTGTCAGATTTGCTACAAAAAAACATTTTCAATCATGTTGATCAACAGGGTAATGTAGTAAATTAAAACAATGTAGTCAACTTGGTCATCCATGCCTAATTGTAAAATGTCCAAGTTCTTTTGTGACACATACAAAATACACAACCACATATGACATAAACAATAAAAATTGCACATGAAAAGCATAGAATAATTTACAAAATCAAAAAAACAGATAATGAACATATAAAAAAAAAATCAAATGAACAAAAAACCATAAAAAATCAAACAAAAGGTCAATAGACATGTGCAACAATTAAAAAAACCAAATTTGTGAAGTTAGGAGTTTTGAATTTTTTTACATGTAGGAAATAGAACATGTACGTTGTCAATGTGATTTGTAGAAGGATTGCAAAATGTTCTAAGGAATTTTATGGCGTTACTAAATTTACAATTGCTTATGCACATTGAAACACAATAAATGGAATGCAAAGAATGTTTTTAAACTTACCCAAACAAGGTAAAAGAACAAAGCACATTCATGAAGTAGTTGCCTGCACATAGAAAGGCAATAACAAATGCAACATAAGATTGTAAATATTGAAAAACATAAAGGCATATCAAATTTTTTAAAATCATAGCAAGGTTGTAAAGCAATCATGAAGCAAAATCATAAAATGAAATAAAAAAACAAGATCATAAGGCAAATTGCAATGGAAGTTACTTCAATGCATTGACTTCACACATGCAAATGCCAAAAATACAAGAGTAGAAGTAGGGTTAGAGTTCCAACACATTAATGAAAAAACATCTCACATGTATATGCCATAAACCTAGGGATAAGGTGCAACAAAATTGCAAAACAAAATCATAGAAGATCATAAAATTAAAAAATCCATTACATTGTAATCATGCACATAGATGCTAGACACATGAGAATAGGAGTAAAGTTGGAGTTTTGACGCATTGATGAAGGAGCTTTTCATAGATTGATGCCAAAAACCCAAGAGTAGATCATAAAACAAAATTGTGGCACAAGATTGCAAAGCATGAGGTCTAGCACATTGTTTTCACACACACAAATGCCAAAAAATGAAAACATGAGTAAAATTACATTTGTGATGCATTAATGAAAGAACTTCCCACATGTGGATGGTTCAAGAATAGATTGCAAAATAAGATCACAATAGAGGAGATTTAGTACACTATTCTCACACATAGATGCTATAAACAAAAGAACAAGAATGGACCATTGGAGACTATAAGAGTGGAAAGGAATATAATACGGAATAGTGATGGGGAAATGAGATGTGAAATGGAGGGGTAGACCAAAAAAAAGAAACAATAAAAGTGTCACCATGAAACTTACAACCACCCAATGTGTGAATTCACAAGTGCACATGCCATTAGGGAAATCAAAGGTACATACTTAGATAGTTCCATGTGTGACAATTTCAAATAGCTTAGTGAACACTATGAAGGAACACCACTTGTCATCATCATTGGTGGTAACATGATGTTAAGTACCTATTTCTATTTAGTAATCTACCTCCAAGAGTGAAGGGACCTTTAGTTGATTAGGGATCAAATTGTAATTGCAAGGTTAAATTTGAGGCTTGATATATATTTTAGCACTATGAGCTAGTTTTTAATTGGTTGGTTGTAATTTTTAAAAAATGAGATTGGTGTTGTAACATCATTGTTGATCATTCTCAAAAGGATCCAACATTACTTAATGACAATTGTCCAAATTGTAGATTCTTTCCAGGCATCTATATTTTTCACAATTTCTTTCAAATTTCCAGCAAAAAATTGTGAGAATAAAACTTCAAAAATATAATTTCTTCATAAAAAAAAAATCATCACAATGCAAGGATTCACCATTTTAAAAAAACATCGGCTTGTCTTTGGTAATTACAAATTGAAGAAGAATCCTTAGAACATTTGATTTTGAAGTATATCAATTCTAGAACATTAATCCATGTTATGATTGCAAGTCAAGTTCTAATGGTTTATGAAGACCTTTTGCAAGTTAAAGAATTCATAAATTGACTAAATCACTAAAAAACATTTAATTAAAAGTTAATGAATTAAATCGATTTTCGAAATATCAAACACAGAGGTGTCATTTACCTGAAGTTCATTAATGGTAAGGTAGAAACTCGAAGCATGAGAAAATAATGTAATTATGGGATATGGTTTTGCAGATTTTATATGTTTTAAGATAAAGGCACCTAATAATGTTAGTGCACCCTAACCTGCACTGTATTTTTGCCCCCTATATTGTTCAAAGCTTTTTAGAATCTAATAAGTTACTAAGGAGTGGTTTAGGGATGTTTTAGAAGTCACGCAATAAAGTTATCTCTAAAGTCACCCTTTCTTTCACCCCCTGTCCCCTTTTCTTTCACCCCCAATCCCCTCTTTCAGTGGTATCCGCAAAGTAGGGAAATCTTATATATTAAAGCAAACATGGTGTCTGTCTGTCTGTGTGGGCAGTGCCTGGAAAAATTCTTCCAGTCACTGCCCGTTCCCTGTGGTGTCCTTTGTAGAAGGGGGGGTGTTATGGACCGACTATAAACAAGTGGAGAATTACAAGACAAGACAAGCTTTATTGACCCATCAACTGGTGTTGATCTGCTGAAGGGTTGTTCCCCATACTATCTCCTTTTATAACCCTGAGCCATACTAGTCCCAAAATATCCTAGGCCATGATATTGCCAAAAGTATCCAAAAATATCCTAGGACATGACATTGCCAAAAATATCCTAGGACATGACATTATCCTCTCCTCAAGCGACATCTTCCAGATGGAGCCGGTTTGTTAGGATACCGTTGGTGAAACCGATTAACTAAGTCTTGGGCATGAACTAGGTTTCCATCAAGCTCCCAAGTAGCTTCAGAAGGAGGATAACCTCGCCAAAAGACAAGGTACATGAGCTTTCCACGAATCTTCTTGGAGTCCAAGACCTCCTGAACTTCAAACTCTTCTTGGCTTTCAATTTCGATTGGAGCTGGGGGTTCTTGATGACGTTCTGGGATTAGGTTTTCATGA